>Ga0265293_10000977_pt1 | contig 65095 bp, 52 predicted proteins | sample Munlanlewell138R_FD_192505 | JGI IMG/M metagenome (GOLD analysis project Ga0265293, IMG submission 192505) | Leachate microbial communities from a municipal landfill in Southern Ontario, Canada - Leachate well 138R | ecosystem: Engineered > Solid waste > Landfill > Unclassified | place: Canada... | reverse complement strand
AAAATGCCTCTGCCACTCATGCCCATCGTAGAGCTTTTCGGTATGTTCACCAAGCCTTTTGTACTGACGGTGCGACTTTTTGCCAATATGACCGCCGGCCACATCATCGTGATGGGCTTTTTCAGTCTGATATTTATTTTTGGTGAAATGAGCCTTGGGGCAGGCTATAGCATCTCGGTGGTATCGGTAGTCTTTGCAATATTTATGTATGTACTCGAGCTGCTGGTAGCTTTTATTCAGGCGTATGTGTTTACGCTGCTCTCGGCACTCTATTTCGGCATGGCCACCGAGGAGGGACATTAAGTTTCGGAATTTCAATTTTTTTATTAATAAATGATCGGATAAAAGTATTTTAAGTTATCACATTTTAATATCTCAAACAGTATGGAATTATTAACCATTTTATTACAGGTAGCAACTGATCTTGCACCTTACGCAAAAATTGGTGCCGCTCTCGGTGCCGCACTGGCAGCTATTGGTGCCGGATTCGGTATCGGCCGGATAGGTGTCGCTGCTGTCGAAGCCATTGCCCGTCAGCCGGAAGCTGCCGGCGACATTCGCTCGAACATGATCGTGGCTGCGGCACTCATCGAAGGCGTTGCCTTCTTTGCTGGTGTGGTGTGTCTGCTCATTGTCATCCTTTAGCAAAACAATCCTGCAACCCGGTGTATGGCCGGGAGGCAGGGTTTTTATTTTACGAATTTTATTATTCCAAATCATAATAATGACTGATAAGTTATGGAATTAGTTAGCCCCGGAATAGGACTAATCTTCTGGATGACGCTGGCCTTTGGCACCTTGCTGTTGATCTTGGGACGCTTTGCCTGGAAACCTATCATGAAGTCGTTGACTGAACGCGAAGACTCCATCGATGAAGCGCTGCATCAGGCCGACAAGGCGCGCCAGGAAATGCTGGATATGAAGTTTAGCAACGTGCAACTGCTGGCCGAAGCCAAAGAAGAGCGTGATGCCTTGCTGCAGCAGGCAAGGGTGATAAAAGATAAAATCATCGAAGAGGCACGCGAAAGCGCCACTGCCGAAGCCAACCGTATCATCGAGAGCGCCCACGAGACCATCGAAAACGATAAGAAAGCCGCCCTGGTAGATCTGAGAAATCAAATTGCCATGCTTTCGATAGAGATTGCCGAGAAGGTATTGCAACGCGAACTCGACAGCAAGGAGAAGCAAAATGCTTATGCCGATGAGCTTATTCGTAAAACAAGCCTTAACTAACCCTTTGCCACCATGGATTTAGCCATCATTTCAAAACGATATGCGCAGGCACTTTTCAATCTGTCACTGGAGATAAACCGGCTGGAGCGCGTCAATGATGATGTAAGGCTGATACAGAAAGTTGTTGCCGAAAACCCGCAATTCCGCAGGCTGTTGAAAAGCCCTGTGGTGCCTGATGGTAAAAAAAACCGAATTCTCAAGGGAGTTTTCGGTAGTCATCTCGACGAGCTTACCATGCGCTTCCTGCAGCTCATCACCCACAAAGAACGCGAGGTGTTCCTGCAGGAGATCACGGATGCTTTTGTTACTATCTACAAAAAACACCACCGGATTCTCACAGTGAAGCTTACCACAGCGATGCCACTTGACGAAAACACACGCAAAAACCTGATGGAGGTGCTCCACCGGGATTTGGACTATACAATAGAACTCATCGAGCTTATCGACCCCGACGTGATCGGTGGTTTCATCATCAACCTCGACGATAAGAAATACGATGCCAGCATCCGGCGCCAACTCGACAGGCTTTCCAAAACCTTTGGAGAGAACCTGTACGTCAAAGGATTTTAGTTTTTTATTAAAAAAATGAATTAACAACAATACGAGATATGTCACAGATAAAACCCGCCGAAGTATCGGAAATATTACGTCAGGAACTTGCCGGCTTCATGACCCAGAGCGAGCTTGAAGAGACCGGTTCGGTGCTTCAGATAGGCGACGGCATTGCCCGCGTTTATGGCTTGAGCAATGTAGAATCGGGCGAGCTGGTAGAATTTGAGAAAGGAAACCTCAAAGGCATCGTACTCAACCTGGAACAGGACAACGTAGGCATTGTGTTGCTGGGCGAGGTGCGTGATGTGAAAGAAGGCGACGTGGTAAAACGTACCGGGCGCATCGCCTCCATCAACGTAGGCATGGGGCTGCTTGGGCGCGTGATCGACACGCTGGGGCAACCCATCGACGGCAAAGGCGAGATAAAAGGCGAAACCTGGGAGCTGCCTCTGGAGCGCAAAGCTCCCGGCGTAATCTACCGGCAGCCGGTAAACGAACCGCTGCAAACCGGAATAAAAGCGGTGGACGCGATGATCCCTATTGGCCGCGGCCAACGCGAGCTGATCATCGGCGACCGCCAGACCGGAAAAACAGCCATCGCCATCGACGCCATCATCAACCAAAAAGAATTTTACGACAAAGGCGAGCCGGTGTACTGCATTTATGTGGCTTCGGGTCAAAAAGGATCTACGGTGGCCAACATCGTAAAAATCCTTGAAGACAAAGGCGCGCTGCCCTACACCGTCATCGTCACAGCCACCGCCAGCGACCCCGCCGCCATGCAGTTTTACGCTCCCTTTGCCGGCGCCGCCATCGGCGAATTTTTCCGCGACACCGGACGACCCGCCCTGGTAATCTTCGACGACTTGTCGAAACAGGCCGTAGCTTACCGCGAAGTATCGCTGCTGCTGCGCCGTCCGCCAGGCCGCGAGGCTTATCCCGGCGACGTATTTTATCTGCACTCGCGCCTGCTCGAACGTGCTGCCAAAATTATCAACAACGACGAAATAGCACGCCAGATGAACGACCTGCCCGAAACCATTCGCCACATGGTGAAAGGTGGCGGCTCGCTCACAGCATTGCCCATCATCGAAACACAGGCCGGCGACGTTTCTGCCTACATCCCCACCAACGTAATCTCTATTACCGACGGACAGATATTCCTCGAATCCAATCTCTTTAACGCCGGCATCCGTCCCGCCATCAACGTGGGCATCTCGGTGTCGCGGGTAGGTGGTAATGCGCAGATAAAATCGATGAAAAAAGTTGCCGGGACGCTAAAGCTCGACCAGGCGCAGTTTCGCGAGCTGGAGGCTTTCGCCAAATTTGGCTCCGACCTCGATGCCGCTACCATGGCTGTGCTCGAAAAAGGACGCCGCAACGTAGAGATACTCAAGCAACCGCAATATTCGCCCATGCCGGTAGAGAAGCAGATCGCCATCATCTTTTGCGGCACACACGGGCTTTTGCGCAAAGTGCCCCTGAACTATGTCCGCGACTTTGAGAACGATTTTCTGCATCTGCTCGAAGTTCAATACAGCAATGTTCTTAAAAATTTACGCGCCGGCAAGCTGTTGGACGAAGACACCAAAACACTCGAAAAAGTGGCGCGTGAAGTTGCCGCCAAATACGAGAAAAAATAGTGAGAATTGTTTGTGATTTGTTTTATTGTCATTTAAAATTTTAAGCTCAGATATTTTGATAATACCATGGCCAATTTAAAGGAAGTACGTTCACGCATCGAATCGGTAAACTCTACCAAGCAGATTACCAGCGCCATGAAGATGGTATCGGCGTCAAAGCTGCGCAAAGCGCAAAATGCCATACACAACATGCGCCCTTATGCCGAAAAGTTGTCGGAGATCATGCAGCACGTCAGCACCAGCCTTGGAAAAAGCACCGTGAGTGTTTATACCCGGCAGCGTGTGCCTGAGAAAGTGCTGATCGTGGCCATAGCTTCCAACCGCGGGCTGTCGGGTCCCTTTAATGCCAACGTGGCCAAAGAGGCAATGCAGCACATTGGCCAAAACTACCTAACGCAATTCAAAGCCGGACAAGTAGAAATCTATACCATCGGCAAAAAAGTCTTCGACTTCCTCAAGGCACGAAAAATTGATGTGGCACATCGAAACGATACACCGCTCGACGATCTTTCGATGGACAACGTGAAACCATTGGCTCAAACGCTGCTGAAAGAATTTGCTGAGGAAAAGTATGACCGCATCGACATCATTTACAACCAATTTAAAAATGCTGCAGTCCAAGTGCTTACCATCGAACAGCTTCTGCCTGTAGCGCCGCAGGAATCAGATTCGACTTTCACCCCGGAGAAAAGTGAGGATTATTATATCTTCGAGCCATCCAAAGAAGAAATTCTGCACGAACTCATCCCAAAAGCATTGACCATTAAATTTTACAAAGCGCTGCTCGACTCGGCGGCTTCTGAGCACGGCGCGCGCATGACCGCCATGCACAAAGCTACCGACAACGCCGACGAGCTGATCAAAAGCCTCCGGCTTTCGTACAACAAAGCACGCCAGGCAGCCATCACCAGCGAAATATTGGAAATCGTAGGTGGCGCCGAAGCACTCAAATAACCATCTATCCATCTATCACAGCCTGGGAATGAGTTTTTAAAAAAAACCTCTTCGAGAAGAATTGAGGACTATCCTGATTGGACTTACTTCCACAAAAAAACCCGGAAATTACTCCGGGTCTTTCAAAACCAAATGAGACGTTTGGAAAAACTATTCAGTCGCTTCAGCCAAATTTTCGATGGGCTTGTAAATCAATGGTCGGTCGGTTGCCTTTAGTACGTCGGTAGAGCGCAGCGTTTGGTCGGCAGATTTTACTGTGTAGGTGTAAATGCCGTCGTCGAGTGTGCTTACATTGTGCGAGATCAGCAGGTTGTTTTGCTTTTTGATGCGTTTGCTGTAAACAACAGCGCCCGATTTATCCGTAACCACAACGGTTACAGCTGTACCGTCAGGTTTCATCAGTCGCAGCTCTACCACATCATGCCCATTGAGCGTCATAGCGGTGAAAAAGCCATCCGATTTTGATGTCTGTCCCATAGCCCCTGTGGCGGCTATCATCAGCATCATTGTGAGGGTCATTGCAAGTGTTTTCATAATTTTAATTTTTTGATGGTTATTAATTTTGTTTTGATTCATCAAGTAAAAAACTATGATGCAAATGTAGGGTACGGCCTGGCCCGGAAGCAACAGAAAAGCTGTGAAGTTCAGAATAAGGAAGGTGAAATGCTCAGAAAGCCTGGTGGAATAAGAGCGCTCTACAACCCCGATGAGAAGTTTTTGTTTTATTAATGAAGAAATAAAATACCACATCATACAGCAACTGATCAATATCGAAGATCGAAACTTGATTTTAAAAATCAAAGAAAAATCGAGGAAGAATCACTGCCCGCCTTAAAACCCATTTCGCTTGAAGAATTTTATCAGCGTATTGAAGCTGCTGACGCCGCCTATCACAGTGGGAATATCACCTCACATCAGGATTTAAAACAGGAAATAAAAACGTGGGGAACCGATCATTAAAAATAATTTGGACAAATCCTGCTAAGCGAGACCTTAAAGAAATCTTTGACTATTTGGAAAATTTATTGCATTCTAATCACCACATTTACAACCCCCTACGCCACAGGCTTTAAAAATTCACGAAACATTTGCAAATAGTTCGTTAACTAATCTTAATTTAGCGCCCTCAAAAAAATACCGGACTATGAAGGAAATCATCTCTACCCACGTAAGCTACGACCCGATTTTTATGCAAAACGGGAACATGGCCAGCCTCACCAACCTTTCGCGAAAGCGCTACATGCAGAAGAAGCGCATTTTGTACCATCTCTACACCCGGGGTCAATTGTCGAATCCTGAAATCTGCAAACTCACCAACATGAGCTCGCCCTCAATTCAAAAGCTGCTCAACGAGCTGATAGCGGAAAACCTGGTACGTGATGAAGGCATCGGCCAGAGCATTGGCGGGCGTCGTCCGCTGATGTTTGGAATCAATCCTCCGGCACGATATGTCGTTGGCATCAACATCAGCCACAGCACCACCGAAATTGGTGTGTTCGACCTTACCAATCAGTTGGTTGGTAAGATTCATATTTTCAGGCGCCAGCTCGAAAATACGCAGGGTTTCGTAGATGCTTTGCATCAAGAGGTAGTGCGTGTGCTGGCTTCAGCAAAAATTAATAATGACCAAATGCTCGGCATTGGCATAGCCATCACTGGCCTTACCGATCCACGTTTGGGGCTGAGTTATTCGCATTTGAACTTTTCCGAGAAATCGGTAAAAACTTTATTTGAAGAAAAATTTGGCAAGCCTGTATTTACCGACAACGATGCCCGCCTGATGGCACTTGGCGAGTATGTATTTGGCAGTGCTGCCGGCCAGGAGAACGTGTTGTGTGTAAATATCGGCGCCGGCATAGGGATGGGCATGATACTCAACGGAAAGCTCTATCAGGGTCATTCCGGTTTTGCCGGTGAATTTGGACATATCAAAATCCAGGAAGAGGGTCTGCTGTGCATTTGCGGCAAACATGGCTGTCTGGAAACGGTGGCTTCGGGCGACGCGCTTACGCGTATGGCGCTGGCAGCGGTGGCCGCAGGGAAATCCACCATTTTGTCCAACCACTCTGCCGAGATGAGCTGCAATACGATAATTGACGCTGCTCTCCAGGGCGATCAGTTGGCTATCGATCTCATCGGCCAAACAGGCACGTTTCTCGGCAAGGGACTCTCCACGCTCATCCATCTTTTTAATCCGGAGACCATTATCCTGGGAGGCCACATGTCGCGGGCACAGCAGTTTCTGCTCGATCCGGTGCATCAAACGCTCAACAAGTACACCATTGGTCAGATACAAAAGGCCACCCGACTGATTACCTCCACGCTGGGCGAAAAAGCTGCCGTAATGGGCGCTTTGGCATTGGTGATGGAGCACGTATTTGAAGATTTAAGCGTCAATTGATTTTTTTCAAATAACCTTTCTCAACCTGTCGAATGAAAAGCTCCATGAAAAACGATTTCTCGCGCCGCGCTTTTTTAAAAACTGCATCAATTGCCGGATTGGCAATAGCAGCCTCCCCCACCCTCGTTTTTGGCAACCCGCTGAAACCTTCCAAAGTAAACGTTGCCCTGATTGGCACCGGGCTGCGCGGACAAAACCATCTCCACAATTTGTTGCAGCGCGACGACATTGAAGTGAGCGCTATCTGCGACGTGGACGGAGAGATGCTCGGCAAAGCTTTGAAAATGATCCGCGAGGCAGGCCATCGCGAGCCGGCCACTTTTACGGGCAGCGAATACGCTTACCGCGACATGTTGCAACTGCCCGACGTGCAAGGCGTTGTCATCTCTACACCTTGGCTCTGGCACCCCATCATGGCGGTAGATACCATGAAAGCCGGAAAATACGCAGGCGTGGAAGTGTCGGCAGCCAACACCATCGAAGATTGCTGGGATATGGTGAATGCCTCCGAAAGCAGCGGCAGCCACTGCATGATCCTCGAAAACGTATGCTACCGCCGCGACATCATGGCCATCCACAACATGGTGAAACAAGGCATCTTTGGTGAGTTGCTGCACTGCCATTGCGGCTACCAGCACGACCTGCGCGAAGTGTTGTTCAACGACGGCACGCAAGCCTATGGCGGCGGAGTAGAATTTGGCGAAAAAGGTTATTCAGAGGCACGCTGGCGCACCGAGCATTACCTGAAACGCAACGGCGACGTCTATCCCACACATGGCGTAGGCCCCATCGCCAACATGCTCGACATCAACCGTGGCAACCGCTTTGTGTCGCTCACCTCCACCGCTACCAAAGCACGCGGCATCAACAATTACATCGTCGAAAAGGGTGGTGCCGACCATCCCAACGCGCGCCTGGAATGGAAAATGGGCGACATCGTCACCACCACCATCACCACCGCCAACGGCGAGTCGATTATCGTACTTCACGACACTACGCTGCCACGACCCTATTCGCTGGGCTTCCGTGTGCAGGGAACCAAAGGCCTGTGGATGAAAGACGGCAACCAGATTTATATCGAAGGTACAAGCGACCCGCACCGCTGGGAGCCGTCGCAGCCTTACATCGATAAATACGATCATCCACTTTGGAAAACCTATGAAAATCTGGCCGAAGGCTCAGGCCACGGCGGTATGGACTTTTTTGTGATGAACGCCTTTGTCGAATCCATCAAACGCGGCATTGCTCCGCCACTCGACGTTTATGATGCGGCGGCCTGGAGCGTCATCACACCGCTCTCGGAGCGCTCTATCGCCAATAGCAGCGAACCACAGGACTTCCCCGACTTTACCCGCGGACGCTGGATAAAACGCAAACCGGTTTTTGGTGTCAGCAGCAGCTATTAATGAAAAATTCCAAAAATCAAAAAACAAAATTCAAATAAATCCCTATATTAAAAACTCAATGGACAAGTCCACCAGAACTTTTAATATTTTTAATAGCAGCTATTGATGATTGATTTTTGGACATATTTCAGTCAAATTCCCATTGCCAAAGAACGCCAGGAGGTGAGATCGAAAATAAACACGCAGGTAAACAAGATTCTTAAAAATAAAGAAACCAATCCGGGTTTTGATGCCCCCGCTCTCGAAACTCAAATCGACCAGTTGGTTTATCAGCTTTACAACCTGACATAGCAAGAAATTGAAATCAATGAAAACAGCTTAAAATAAACTCTGATAAAAAAATGTTATGAGCAAAATTCGTTACACCATATTAATAACAGCCCTGTTTTTTTGCGGGATGGCACACGGGCAGCAGGATACCATTTTCGATGACATCCAAAATCCACTGATGACCGGGCGTGGCAAGCTGGCACCGCATGCTTTTGCTATTCCTTATGCAAACACTGAGCAGGCTTTCGCCGATCAGTGGAAGCAGTCGCCCTATTTTAAAAGCCTCAACGGAAAGTGGCTTTTCCGGTGGGAGCCACAGTTGCCCAACCGACCGGCAGGTTTTTATCTTCCGAAATACGACCACAGCGGCTGGGACAGCATCAGCGTGCCGGCCAACTGGGAGCTGTCGGGTTATGGAATTCCTATTTATGTAAATCAACCCTACGAATGGACGTGGGATCCGCAACCTCCTGAAATCCCTAACATCGACAATCCGGTGGGCGCCTACGTCACCTGGTTTGAAGTGCCCGACAACTGGCGCGGGCGGCGCGTAATCCTGCATGTGGGCGCCGTAAAATCGGCCATGCACCTGTGGGTAAACGGGCAGCAGGCCGGATACAGTCAGGACAGCAAAACGCCGGCGGAGTTCGACATTACAAATTTTATAAAAGAGGGTAATAATAAACTGGCCATGCAGGTGGTGCGCTGGAGTGATGGCTCTTACCTCGAATGCCAGGACTTCTGGCGCATCAGCGGCATAGAGCGCGATCTGTTTTTGTATTCCAAACCCAATCTTTCCATCGACGACTTTTTTGTGCATGCCGGCCTTACGGCAAATTACACAGATGGTGAGATGAAAACGGAGGTGCTGCTGCATAATTACATCCCACAACAAACGCAGAAAGCTACCCTCAAACTTCAGCTCTTCGGCCAATCCACCGGAAGCCTGATTGACGAGCAAACACGGGAAATAAAACTTGGCGGGCAGGAAACAACCACCCTCACTTTTAATACAAAAATAAAATCACCACGCCGCTGGACGGCCGAAACGCCGGAGCTTTACACCGTGGTACTCACTTTGGCAGAACCAAAAACCGGCGTGCAGGAAGTCGTTTCGGCAAAGACCGGATTTAGAAGCATCGAAATTAAAAATGGCCAATTGTTAGTCAACGGGATGGCAGTGCTGCTGCGGGGCGTCAACCGCCACGAGCACGACCCATTGACAGGTCATGTAATCAGCGAGGCTTCCATGCTCGACGACGTCAGGCTGATGAAACTCAACAATGTGAACGCCGTGCGCACCTGCCACTATCCCGACGACCCGCGCTGGTACAAGCTCTGCGATAAATACGGCCTTTACGTAATCGACGAAGCCAACATCGAATCGCACGGCATGGGCTATGGCGAGCGCAGCCTGGCCAAAGATACGCTGTGGCGCAAAGCGCATCTCGAGAGGGTACAAAATATGACGGAGCGCGACAAAAATCACCCTTCGATTATTATCTGGTCGTTGGGCAACGAAGCCGGCGACGGCGTTAACTTCACCGCTTGCTACCAATGGCTCAAACAACGCGACCCATCCCGACCGATTCAGTACGAACGTGCGCTGCTGGGCGCTAACACGGATATTTTTTGTCCGATGTATACTTCCATCCAATACATCGAAAAGTATGCGCAGCAACCCCAGGAGCGGCCGCTCATCATGTGCGAATATGCGCATGCAATGGGCAACAGTACCGGCAACCTGCAGGATTATTGGGATGTAATTAAAAAATACGATCATCTGCAGGGTGGCTTTATCTGGGACTGGGTGGATCAGGGAATTTTGGTTGCCGACGAATCCGGAACAGAATATTATGCTTACGGTGGCGACTTTGGTGGCAAGGATGTTCCGAGCGACGGCAACTTCTGCGTCAACGGCCTGGTGTCGCCCGACCGCACGCCGCACCCGGCTATGGCAGAGGTGAAAAAGGTGTACCAGCCTTTGGAAATTGTGCCGGTGAATCCACTGGGCGGACGCTTTCATATCATTAACCAACACGACTTTTTGGATCTCTCGCATTTCGACTTGCGGTGGGAGGTGATGTCGCAAGGACGCACGCTGCTGGAAGGCGTTGTGGAGCGTCCTGCAATAGCGCCACACACCAGCCGCACCTTCCATTTGGATTACGACACATTGCATCAGCGGCCTGGCGAAGAGTATTTTATCAATTTCAGTTTACAGACTATTGGTGCCGACGGGCTGCTGCCGGCAGAATATCCGGTGGCAACAGCACAGTTTCCTATCCCCAACTATATGCCGCCTGTAAAAGTGATGCCGCCCGTTGCCGGCGAACTGCAGGTGATGGAGCTGGAGGAGTTATTACGCTTTAGCGGAAAAGATTTTATATTTATAATAGATTTTGATAAAAATAGCGGTGAAATGGTGCGCTGGAAATCCGACGGAAACGACTTACTGGAGGAGCCGATGGATTTCAACTTTTGGCGTGCGCCTACCGACAACGATTTTGGCAACGGCATGGACAAGCGCTGCAAAATGTGGAAGACGGCGCCCGACACAAGAATTTTGCGCAAAGCAACTTTTACAGCCATCGATGGCAGCCGTGCGATTTTTACAGCCGATTATTACCTGCCCGAAGTGATGGCAGAACTGTCGGTGGAATACACCATCAACGGGCGTGGCGAGGTGGTGGTGGACCAACGGCTGACAATGCTGCCGCCTCCCGATCCTGATGTAGAGGTGCTCACCTCCTCCCGACAGGGTTTTGGCCACGCCCTCGACCTCGACGCGCTGCCCGCCATGCTACAGCTCGATATGGTGCAGAACGAAAAGTTACCGGATTTTACCATCGAAACACTGGTGTATCCTTCGGCTTTTGGCAGCAACAACACCATCTGGAACAACGCCGAATGGGCAAAGCACCGCCTGCATTACGAATTTCGTGACAACGGAAAACTCTGCTTCTGCCTGGCCGGCAACGAACAGATAACGCTGGATTTTCCTTTTGCTGATGATCAATGGTATCTGATTTCGGCGGTATACAGCAGTACCGAAGGAGCGGTGAAATTTTATTTGGATGGGGATTTGATTTCAGAAAATACAATCACCGACGGGGTGGTAGCCGACTTCTCCGGGTTGAGCTACATTGGTGGCTACGGGCAGGGCGAGCGGCTATTTCGTGGTAAGATTGACGAACTACGTCTTTGGAATGTTGCGCGCACCGCCGAAGAAATTAAAGCCAACGCTGCGGCGCCAACGACCGGCAAAGAGGAAAACCTGATTCTTTATCTTGATTTTGAAAATTTAAACAATCCTGATATTAACACAGAAAGCGATTTGCAAACAAAATATATCGACCTGCGCACGCTGCGCCCGGAGCTGCCGCGCTTTGGGATGCGCTGGGCGATGCCCGGACAATATGACAAGCTGCAATGGTTTGGCCGCGGACCGCACGAAAATTACATCGACCGCAACACAGCAGCTTTTGTGGGCAAATACAACAGCACCGCTGCCGAGCAATATTTTCCCTACATCCGCCCGCAGGAAAACGGCTATAAAACCAACATCCGCTGGATGACGCTCACAGATGATGCCGGCAACGGATTGCTGATAGATGGCATGCCACAGTTTTCCGGCTCGGCGCTGCACAACAGCATCGAGGATTTCGACCAGGGCACCAAAAGCAATTACCGCCATACCAACGATATTGTTTTGCGCGACACCGTTTTCGTAACTGTCGATTTGCAGCAGATGGGCGTCGGCGGCGACGATAGCTGGGGAGCCAGAACGCATCCGCAATATGTGCTGCCCGCCACAGATTATCAGTTTACTTTCAGGATGCGCCCGGTGCGCAACGGCCAGCCCGACCCATTCCTGTTCAGGCAATGGGCGGCAGAAGAGTAAAAATGGAAACATCCGAAAAACTATTGCTGTCGTCAGACCAAAACATTCGCCGGCACATCGCGTTAAGCCATTTAAAATAAATTATCATGGACGAAAAGAAAAAGGCGGGGCGCTACCAGCGGATTCACGCACAACTGAAGGATCTTCTCACCGCCACGCGCAACCGCGAGGCACGCATGGCTACCATTGTCGCTGTGTTGCACCATAAGATGGAATATTTCTTTTGGACAGGATTCTACTGCCTGGATCAGGGCGAGCTTATCGTGCGCTGCTACCAGGGGCCGGTAGCGTGCCAGGTGCTACGCAAAAATACCGGCGTTTGCTGGAAATCCATTATCGACGGGCAAACCATTGTGGTTGCTGATGTGCATCAATTCCCCGGACACATTGCCTGCGATTCGCGCTCGCGCTCCGAAATAGTGGTGCCGCTGCGTGACGAAGGTGGACATATTTACGGCGTACTCGATGTGGATAGTGCCCACCTTGATTCCTTCGACGATACCGATGCCCGGTGGCTTGAGAAAATTGTGGCGCTTGTTTGAGAAGAGAAAAGAAGTTAGTGGATAGAAGCAGTTTTTAATATTGAGATTTTCCCTCTGTAAGCTATCGAAAGCCACCGACGGGGCTTTTTTTGATACTTTTGCCACTTTATTTTTACCAATATTCGTCTGATTTTGCATAGCATCTTGCTGATTTTGATCTTAATAGGCATGGCCACCGACACCTTTGCCACCATCTACCTCAACGGCTTCCTCAAAGAAGCCCGCAGGCGTTTTGTTTTCAAAATTGCGCTAAGCATTGTATTAATAAATATGGTGTATGTGGGGCTTGGTTTTTCGGGCGGGCTGTGGCTGCTATCACTCATCAGCAGCAACATGCAGGTGGTGGCGCCGGCTATTTTGTTTTTGCTGGGGCTAAAAATTGTAATCAAATCTTTCAACGCAAAGTTTCACGAAATGACCTGGGAACTTACCAGCACGCCAGTGATGCTTGGCTATGCTTCGGCGGTGGGCATTAATATTTTTATGCTGGGCATCATTCTGCCTTTCCTGTACGCATCTTTTAATGAAACGCTCATCACGGTAGCCGTTGTTTTCGCGACAGCGGTAACGGTTGCTTTTTTCTTTGGCCGCAAGAGCCACCGGTTCCTGCTGGCGATGCGCATAATGCTGGCCGGCGGCGTATTGGTGATGGGCATTGCCATTTTTTTACTTTTGGAACGTTTTAATGTTTTATAATTTTTATAATGAGGAAATTTTGCTTTTCGTGGATTCTTTTTGTTTTTGTTGCTGCGGCGGCGCAGGAACCCGCCGGATATTACAACAGTGCTGCCGGACTGGAAGGCGCCGCCATGCAGCAGGCGCTTCATAATATCATCGACGGTCACAATGCCATTAGCTATAGTGCGCTGTGGAACGCCTACGAAGATACCGACAAGAAACCCAACGGGAAAGTGTGGGATATGTATTCGGATGTTCCCGGCGGCTCGCCACCCTATCAGTTTACCTTTTTTTCGGATCAGTGTGGCAACTACAACAGCGAGGGCGACTGCTACAACCGGGAGCATTCGTTTCCGCGGAGTTGGTTTGGCGGCACGGTGGCGCCCATGAATACCGACCTGTTTCAGGTGTATCCTACCGACGGCTACGTAAATGGCAAACGCGGCAACTATCCTTACGGCGAAGTGGGAACTGCCAGTTGGACATCGCTCAACGGCTGTAAACTCGGGAGCTGCATCACCCCGGGCTACTCCGGCGTAGTGTTTGAACCTATCGATGCCTACAAAGGTGATTTTGCCCGCACCTATTTTTATATGGCTACACGCTACTTAGACGAAGACAGCAACTGGCCGGGCAGCCCGATGGTAAACGGCGCGCAACCCAAAGCGTGGGCGCTGCAGATGCTCCACGCCTGGCACCTCGACGATCCGGTGAGCGACAAAGAAGTAGCCCGCAACAACGCAGTATATGCCATCCAGCAAAATCGAAATCCCTATATCGACCATCCGGAATTTGTGGAAATCGTGTGGTTCGATCCTAACGGCGTGGAAGAGCCGTGGTTTAGCACGACCAACTTTTCGGTGTATCCCAATCCCACAGCAGATTTTCTGTACATCAACAGCACAGCAGAAGCAGCACAGCAGCCGCTCGTTTATTCGCTTTCGGATGCTACCGGTCGCATTATTACAACAATGGAAACCGACGGCCAAAAGCTGAGCAGCATCAGCCTGGTGGATTTGCCGCACGGCTTTTATCTGCTGCACATCACCGATCAGGCTTCGCAACAGCGTATCAGTTTTAAGATTTTTCATTAACACCAAAAACCAACCAACGCATGGCGAAGATTAGAATTACCAAAGCCTATAAATTCGATATGGCGCACGCGCTTCCCGGCCACGACGGGCTGTGCAGCAACATACACGGACACTCCTACGAATTGTTGGTAACGCTTATCGGCGAGCCGGTGACCGAGCCAGCCTCACCCAAATATGGCATGGTGATCGACTTTAAAGATTTAAAAAGGATAATAAAAGGATTGATAACCGATGCGCTGGACCACTCACTGATTTTGCGCAACGATACGCCAGAAGAGCTATTGAACCTAATGCAACAACACTACGAGCGAATAGTAGTGGTGGAGTATCAGCCGACGAGCGAAAATCTGATTATCGATTTTGCAGCCCGCATCCAGGCTGCTTTGCCCGCACATGTGAAACTCCACCACCTGAAACTTTGGGAAACCGTTACCTCCTATACCGAATGGTATGCCGAGGATAATTAATGCCCTGGTTTAATAATTTAAACCTCCCATAAACATCGAGCCGAGCGCTCCCCAGAACAAGATCGTCAGCACCAGGCCTACCAGCATCCATATTAAGATGGCTTTTGCCCAGTTGGCTTTGCTCACGTTGGTGCCCCCCGAGAATGCCCATACAAAAAGCATGATCACGCCCACGAGCGGGATAGCGGTGATGAGAATGGTAAGCACCCAGTCGCCGACGGTTACAGGAGCCTGCACCGGCGGTGCATAACTGCTTTGATAATTTGTTGTTGTTGCATTTGTTTCTTCCATAGCGTTAAGTTTTTAAATGTTAAGTGGCGCTAAAATAGAAAAATTTTCACAACTGAATGACAGCCATGCTGCTCCTCGAGCCTCAACATCATTTCAAATCTTTATGCCATAGGTGGGGTGCACCGGCGGTGTATAGCTACTTTGATAAATTGTTTTTTCGCGTCAATTTTTTCAAATCCTGTGAATTCGTGGAGGATTTTTTAGTTTCCATATCGTTCTTCGATGGACGAACCATAGTTACTCCCTGACTGCGACTTTCTATCGTCAGTTTTGCTGACAAAAAAAGCGGGTGTAACTTTTTGCGCTGGTTCGTGAAGAATTTTTCTTGAGTTTGATGCCGAAGTCAACTAAAATGCCGAACATATTGAGAACTTGCTGTGCTAATGCAGTGGTAAAAACACAAAATGCCGTGCTGTTGCAAGGTTCGTTTTGTTGGCTTCGATGAAACAATAGAATAATTTTGCCCCTTATTATTAACTGTAAAAATTCTAATTGTATCATGGGAAAAATCAAGACACAAAATCAAATGAAGTGCTTAAAAAAAATGTTGCTCATCGTATTTTTTACTGGCGCAAGCTGTATGGCACATTCGCAATTGCCCCCCGAATTGCTATGGGAAAAAACATATCCGGGAGTTTATACCGACCTTGTTCGTCAGGTGATGCCGGCAAGTGATGGCGGTTTTGTAATAATTGGAGAGAGTGATTCGTTTGGGCCTGGAATTATTTCGACCCGGTTAATAAAATGTGATTCTACAGGTAACCTGCAATGGGATAAAAGCTATGGCGGGGCATCCTTCGATTTCCCTTTCTCGGTCGAGGAAACCGCAGATCAGGGATATATTATTGCCACCTATTCAAATTCGTTTTACCCAGAAGGAAACAACTTGCGTCTGATTAAAACAGATTCAGAAGGAGATACACTTTGGACTTCTATCGTGCCAAACAGCAATGGATGCATTTTGCAGTTGGCTGGAAGCATTAAACAAACACCCGATCAGGGTTATCTGCTGGCAGGATACTGTTGGCAGGATTCTCATTGCAATCAGATTGCCCTTTTTAAAACCGACAATGCCGGCACGCTTGAATGGTTTAAGTTTTATGGTGGTGCTTCTGATGATTATGGAGCTACTATTCAGGCTACTAACGATGGAAATTATATTCTTTCAGGATATACTTTTAGCTATGGCAACGGCTTGTGTGATGGTTATCTTATCAAAATTAATCCTCAGGGTGATACGATTTGGACGAGTGTAGTTGGCGGCACCAACTATGATTCGTACCGCTTTGTGCGACCAACCAAAGATGGCGGCTATATAGCCGTAGGTTCAACTCAATCGTATGGCTTTGGTGAGCAGGGCTTTGTAGTAAAGGTTGACGGTGATGGCGTGATGGAATGGGCTGCTAATGTTGGTGGCAATCAAAACGAAGGCTTCGAAGGCGTGGTTGAAAATGATAATCAGGAATATTTAATTACCGGCACCACGAATAGTTACGGCAATGGACAGCACGATTTTATGATCGTCAGGATGGGTAATTCAGGTAATGAGATGGGTATGAAAACTTACGGAGGTTCGGGTGAGGATTTTGGATCGACCATCGAAATCCTGCCAAACAAGAGCTACATTGCTACTGGCACCCTTACCCAAAACAATTCGCTGGAATATTGGGCATTATGTTTTTCGGCCGACAGTATTCATGTGGCGGTGTCCGAATTTGAGCCTACTACCGAAGCTGGATTGTCTTTTCGGGGCATCAACCCCAACCCTTTTGTCAATCAAACTAACGTGAGCTTCAATCTTGATAAACCATCCATTGTACGATGCAAGATTCTCGACTTAAACGCAAAGGAAATTGATATTGCTTTCGAGGCATATTTACCATCCGGTGATCACAATATTATTTATGAAAATCCGGATTTGAAACCCGGCTATTATATCTGCCGATTGCAATCAGAAGAAAGAGTTGTATTCAAGAAGATTATCAAAATTAAATAGCACACCGAATTATCACAGAGTAACTATTACGGACTAAAATTTATCGGAGACTGCCTTTACAAAATGATGTAGGAAAGTTTATTTTTGTGATTTTCCGAACTTATCATGAGGTTATTGTTTTTGATTATTGCATTTTTTTCGGCTACACTCTTTTGTAAGGCACAGATCGATCAAGGCCACAAGCCAGGAAATCCTGATAGCATCACCATCAAAACTATCGACAGCCTTTTGGCTGAGGCCGATATTATTAGCTCTGGCCCCGAGCAAATGCTTTCGCTATCGCAGCAGGCACTGGAGATTTCAAAAAATATTTCTTATCGGCACGGTATGCTTCATTCGACCTATAATATTGCACGTGGCAATTTTTATAAAAGCAAGTTGCAGGATGCTTTTTTTATCCTGGATACTTTGTTGAAAAACATCGAAAACGATTCCATCGAATTGGTGTCGGTTATTAATTACCAGGGAACACGTTCCAAAATTTACTCGATGATGGCAATCATATTTCAGGAGATGGGTGATTATGGCCGCGCCATTCCACACTATTATTCAGCCCTGAAACTCATCGAAACCTCCGAACTTAAATATGATGTTGCGCTAATTTACAAAGGCCTTGGCGGCTTAAACCTAAAAGCAGGAAACCTTGCAAAAGCGGAGGAGTATTTTGATTCTGCCATAATATTGAGTAGCGAAGTATCACAACAACAAATTCGTTTTGATATTTATCACGAGCAATATGTTTTTCAAAAAAACAAACAGAAATATGCTAAAGCACTCGAAACAAGCCTGAAACTTTATGGCCTGGCCATGTCGGCGCAAACGCCATACATGGAAGCCATTGCTATAAAAAATCTAGGTGAGATTTATTATCTGCTCGAGGTTGATGATTTATCTTTGGCTTATTTGCATCAAGTTACTGATAGCGGCTATTACCAACAATTTCCAAATGTGTTGGCAGAGGCTAATACCCTTTTGGCAAAAATTGCGTCAGAACGCGGCGAAATCACTAAATCAGAACAATTTGCCAGACAGGCACTGCAGCATGCCTTAAGCACATCCAGCCCCCAAATCAAAGCCGAGGCATCTCATGTTCTGGCCGAAAGTCTTGAAAAGTCGGGCAACTTTCGTGAATCCAATTATTTTCTTAAGCTGCAATTATCATTCAAAGACACGATACAAGCTATGGACGATGCGCATCAGATACTGTTGATGCAATCGCAACACGACCTGGATAAATTGATGCACGAAAAAGTTTTTATCCAAAATCAACTCACCATTCATACCTTAAAAAACAGAGCCAAGAATTATCTGCTTGTCGGATCGGTGATTTTGATTTTATTCATGTTGCTCGCATCTTACACCCTGGTGCGAAAATATAGAACCCAAAAAAAGATGCAGTCAATTTTCCGGCAGCAGCAAGCAGAAAAAAGAGAGCAGGAGCTTATGCTGCAAAAAGAAAGAGAAACCTTGCTGAATATGGAGATAGAGCACAAAAACCGCGAACTCGTTAGCCGAGCAATTTCGATTACACGGCAGCAGGAGCATCTCTTGTCGCTTATTAATGACCTCGAGAACATTCATCAGGCAATTCAAACGAATGGTTCGGATAAAATAGGATTACTCGAAGATCAGATTCGCAATTTGCGCAACAACCACAACAGCGGCAATTGGGAAGATTTTAAGACCTATTTCGAAAATGTTTATTCTGATTTTTATACCAACCTGCATCAGGTTTATCCTAATTTAACACCAAACGAAAATAAACTTTGTGCGCTCCTTAAACTCAATCTGAACACCAAAGAAATTGCTGTTCTTACTTCGCGCGAAGTTCGCAGTATTGAATCTGCCCGCATCCGCTTACGCAAAAAGCTAGGATTAAGCCTCGAAACCAACCTCACCACTTTTCTCTCACAGTTTTAACTAAAATTTCTGTTTAAATTCTTCTCAATCTTTTATTCGTCTTAAGATGCATGAGTGCTCTCCTTGATCTTTAGAAAATAAACTTTGACTTTCTTTTACCAACTGCTCAGGTTTTTGTAGGTAAAAGAATCAAAACGCATGATGTTCTATCCTTGCAATATCTTGTTGCGGATGGAACGCGATGCGTCAATTTTATCGGGATTGCCCCATCAATAAAAGACCACCTCCACCTGCGGATTTTTTTCTTTAAACTTATCGATGCGGCGCTGTGCGATGCGCGTGTTGTAGCAGCGCACCAGCTTCAGCGCGGGCAATCCTTCTATTTCGTTTAGTCGGCGGATGCTTGTGTTGTAGCAGTCGAGCTGTTCGAGGTTTGTTAAGTTCTGCAGGCCTTTGAGCCTTTTAATCATGGTTCCGGAGGCGTTGAGTTTGCGCATTTGCGTAAGCGGAGAAAGATATTCGAGGCTTTCGACGGGAGTATTTTGCACATCGAGCACTTCCAGATTAGGCACTTCCGAGAGCGGTTCCAGACTTTCGATGGGATTGTTGGGGCAGATCAGGATTCGCAGCGATGTCATACCACGCAAAGGTTCCAGGCTGGTGATGCTGGTGTTGCTGAAGCTAAGCTCTTCGAGCAGCAGCAGCTTATCGATATGCTCCAGGCTTCTGATCTCGCTGCTTTTGTTTTGTAGCGCGGGCATGTCGCTAAGCCGAATGCGGCGCAGGTTGACAAGGGTTTGCAATTGCTCACGCGAGAGGTTTTCGTCGCTTTTTATGAATTGCTCGGCAAGCAGTTTCCAGACGGGCGGCAATTTTTCCCACCACAGCACCAGCTCCGGTGTTTGGTAAACCACCAGCGCTTTGGGATGCCGGTAGGTAAACTCAACCATCTCTTCGTCGGGCACATTGGTGTTGTCGGCGTACACGAGCGCTAATTGCTCCAGTGGCATCAGCGGCACGATGCTTCTAACGGGGGTACGGTCGAAGGTTAGTTTTTCGAGCTTGGTCAGATTTTGGAGTGGCTGCACATCTTCTACGGGTGTATCCGAAAAGTTGATTTCGTGGAGATCGCCCAGGTCGGCCAACGGCTCAAGCGAAGAGATGCCGGTGCCCTGCGCTTCCAGGCTGTAGAGCATGGGCAGCGCGGTGAGCGGTTCCAACGAACGAATCATTTCGTTGCCGGCAACCGATAGGTTTTTTATACGCGACATCTGATGCAGCTCCTCTTTGGTAGGCTCCTGCTGAAGGCCGATGGCATCTTTAAAAACGCGCTTCCATTCTGGTGTCAACTGTTTCCACCAGCTTTCCAGATTTGCCGACTCATACATTACCAGTACTTCCGGGTTATTTTTCATAAATGCCACGGCTACCTCACGCGTTACGCCTGATTGGTCGCAATAAACACGGCTGAGACGTGGCAGGTCGGCCAGCGGTTCAAGTTGGCTTATGGCGGTTTGATCAGCAAAAAGATATTGTAGATTTTCCAAAGTTTGTAATGGCGTGAGATTATTCACCGGGGTGCGGTCGAACTTCAGGAAACGGAGATTATTCAAGCTTTTGATGGGTGAGAGGTCGGCGATGGAGGTTTCAGAAAAATCGAGGCGCTCCAGCGAAGCAGCATCCCGAAGTGGCGTAAGCGTGCTTACCTGCGTGGCTATCAGTTCCAGCTCATTAAGTTTTAATAATCCGGAAACTACCGTCATGTCGGCCACCGGTGTGTTGCTGAAGTTGAGCTGACGCAGTTGTTTAAAATTCTGCACCGCCGTCAGATCGCGCACCAGCGTGTTGTTGAGCAGAAGCGTTTCCAGCCGTGTGGTATATTTCAAAGGCTCCAAAGTATTCACCGAAGTGTTGCCACAGTTAAGAAATTCGAGCTGGATGTGGTTGCGCAGTGGCATGAGATCATCTACAAAGGTGTGGCTGCAGTTGATGCGTTGTAGCGAAGTGAGCTTCGAGAGTGGCTCCAGCGAAAGGATGCGCGTGTTGCCCGAAATATTGATGGTGTCGAAATTTAAGATTTTCCTGATTTGCCGGTCGACAAAAGCGGCGGTAAAAGGAGCACTGCCGTTGAGCGGCATGGTAAGGGTATCGTTATTTACAACATAATTCATGGTGTCGCGGCTCATGCGTCGTTCTACTATTGTGCGGAGCTGAGCCAGGCTGTCGTCATAAAAAAGGATCTCCTGCAGGCGCAGGTCTTCGGTGAGGACGATCTGGCTTCCGAAAAAATCTTTCCAGGCCATCGGCAGCTCGTTCCACCAGTTGCGCAGCTCCTCTTTTTCGTTGAGGCGTGTGGTGTAGATGCTTGCCACCTTCAGGTCTTTGTCGGTGTCGGTGAGGTTTATCTCGATGTAGCGCAGCCGGTTACTGTTTACGCTGTCGCCGTCGATGGTGGTGCCGCGCAGGTTGCGGTTGAGGGTTACTTTGAAGAAAAGCTCATTTTTCTCGTTGATTTGGTGCTCTATTTTTTCGATATCAAATTTAAAAACTACTTTTTTAAAAAAGAAATCGATGTCTTTTAGGTAAGCCTGCACGTCTTTATTGATGTTTACCTCACGGTTTTCGTCCAGGTCGTCTTCTATCTGCACCTTGCTGTCGGCAAAAATCTTTGCCCAACTCTGGTTGATGATGATGTCTTTCTCTTTGACGGATACATTCGGGCTGCCCAGGGTATTAAAGGTTTTTTCGAGATAGGAAACCATTTGGCGTGCATCCTCACTGTAGCGTTCTATCTCCTGCGGGGTGAGCGCAGTTTGTCCTGCTGCCGGAATCATAAACAGGATGAGTGCAGCAATTAATAAGGCCAGCTTTATCGGTAGGTTTTTCATCGAGGTTTTGGTTGCTAATCGAGGTTATAAATAAAATTTTTCAGACTTTCCTGCTGTCCTTCTTCCAGCCTGATAAGGTTGGAGATGAGCCAGCCGCGGTTGTTGCCCGGCCGGTTGAACTCGCTGATCTCGAAATACCAGCCGTCCAACTGAAAGAAATGAAATTTGAGGCCGGAGACGTAATTAAACTTCAGGGTGCCATTGCGCAATTCGTACAGAAAAATGGAGAGTTTGTCGGGAGCAAATCCTTTTTTGAAATAGTCGCCGATGTGCTCCTCGGAGGCAAACACGCGGTCGAGGTTCATAAAGTCTAGCTCATGGCTCAGGGGGTGTAGAAAGCGTGAGGGCGACTTGTCGTCGCGATGATAGAGGTTGTCGTAGGGGTAATGTTTCACCTCGTCGATCACCCATTTGGAGCCGAGGTTGTCGGGCACCAGTTGCATAAACAGAGTGAGGAAAACCTCTTTACCATTTCGCGTAAAGCGCACCGTTGCTTCGCCAAACCATTCGCCGCCATGAAAGTCGAGAAATTTGGGATCGTCGCCGGTAACGTCAGCCACAAAGGCGCGTTTGAGCATCGGTGGCAGGTTGTCGCTTTGCTCGTCGAACAAGCCATTGATATAGCGACGGCGCAGATCGGCATCGCGGTATTGTGGGTCGTCGGTGGCTGTGCGGGCGCCACGTAAATTTTCTTCACCATTGAAGCGCCTGAAAAATTGATTTACTTGCTTGGTTTCGGCATAGAACGAAGTTTCGTCGTATTGAAAACGCCCGCGATTGTAAGGGGTAAGCTCGTCGCTTTGAGCAAATATTTCTGTTGCTGCCATCATCAGCCACACAAAAACAATGATTTTTTGTTGCATCATCAGGTTTTAATTTTTGATATTTAAAACAAAACAAAGTAGAGAATGTCGGTGGCGGATGGAATATTTTTTATTAAAAGCTAAGAACAGAGAATAGTGGCTGCACAACCTGCCCTTTTAAAAAAATCCGCCGCCGGAAGGAAGGCCTCCCGTTGCGGCGGATGGTTTTATCATTAACAAAAAACTAAGGCATTGTTTCGGCCACACGCACATCGCCGAGCAGCACGTCCCAGAAGCCTATGAGGCGGCCACCGATTTGGGTCTGCTTGCGTTCTACGTACACAGTGATGTCTTTTTTGGTGGTGTCCACATATTTCATCTTGTCGCCGGCGCTGCCTTCGAAGCGCTGGTAGATGGTGATGACGCCCACGTAGCGGCCGTCGGGCTGGCGCTCCAGGTCGCTGATGTATTCGATGTTGAACCACTCGATTTTTACTTTGTCATAATTCAAAGCCATCAGTCGCTCCAGATAGGTGCGGATGCCGTAATATTCCACTTCCTTGGAAGCCAAAGACGAAACGCCCATTTGCGCTCCTTCTATGAAAAGCTCCAGGGTGCGGTCGATCACACGGTTGGCTTCCGACCAGGGTGTCTGCTTGTCGCCAATAATGCTGATGTATTTGCTAAGGTCGCGTACTTTTTCGAGTGCCAGGCTGTCGATGGCGTGCTTGCGTTCGGGGCTTACATTGTCCTGCGCGAAGGTGTTGATGCTCAACGCCACCATCATCGCTACGAGAATAATATTTTTGAATGTTTTCATGATCTATTACTTTTTAATAAGTTCCAACTCATTTATTTTACCATTGGCATCAAACTTCACATTGTGGATGTCGTTGGGGTTTTTGCCCTGATCCTTCAGGTATTCCAGATATTTGCGGATGGTGGTGGGCTTGTCGTAGTCGGTGATTTCGTTGTCGATGTACACAATGATGAGCACGGGCACGTCGGGCGAGGAGAAATAACGAAGCGCCTCTTCGATGCTTCGGTTGCTCATCTCCAACGACTTGTTGCCGGCCACGCGGTCGAAGATGTCTTCGAGTTTATCAAATTTCTGCTCTTCCTGCTGTTGCGCCTCGCGTTCTTTTCTCAGACGTTCCTCCTCCTGACGCTTCAGTTCAGCTTTTTGCCGCTCGATGGCTTGCTGTGCACGTTCTATCAAAGCATCCACTTCGGCGTCGTGCAAATCCATAGCCACTATTTCGGCTACTTTATCTTCTTTTTCGCCAACGGTCATATTTCCCTGGTCGTTGATGATCAACAGCAGGTCTTGCTTGGCTTGTTCAATTTGGGCGGCGCGCTCGGCGGCAGCTTTCTGAGCGGCAATTTTCTTCTGGCTTTTGCAGCTCGAAAAACCGCCGGCAACGGCAACTGCCAGCAGCAGCATTAGCAGCTGCGAGGTAATAGTTGTTCCGATAATCCTTTTCATAGTAATCCGGTTTTTTGTTTTAGATTTTAAAAAAATGACTTCAAATAAAAGAAACTGATGACGCCTTTCTGACAATGCTTTTTGTGTGTTAAGGCACGGGCATAGCGTAGCAGTACAGATGCCCGTATTAACGGGGGCTGCACCTTATTATTTCATCTGTAAATGTTATCAATTTTTAAATTCCCATTTTTTGGCGAATGGGCTGTGGTATCACGTTTTTGTGCACCATCACGTCGACGGTTTTGTAGCGTACAAAAGATTCGGAGGCATAGAGGTAACCGTTGTAGATGTGGCCGTCGGCACCCCAGGAGTTTTTCACGATGTAATATTTGTTGCCGTTTTGGTCGGTAGCGTTGCCCACTATTTCCATCGCATGGTCGTCGGTGGTGGAATAGTTGTCGAATGCTTTTTGGCGCATCTGCTGAGTGATGGTTTTTTCTTTTACCGGTTCGTCGAAGCTGTAGAGCATTTTCTTTCTCTCGGTGGGGGTAAGTTTTTCCCATTTTTCTTTTTCGGTGCCCGAGAGGTCGGTTTTGTCTTCGTCGGGCACTACTGCCAGGCCGTTGCTCCATGAGAAACCTTTTTCGCTAATGTCGGCGCCCCAGGCAACGGTGTGTCCCTGCGCCAGCGAACGATCGATGATTTCCATCATCTCGTCAAGCGGCACATTGTACATGGCATGCAGCATCCAGTTGTCGGGGATTTCAAGAATAAACTTTTCGTAAAAGGGATGGTGTGTGTAGGAGCCAAGTTCTAAATAGTCGTCGGGATTGAAGCCAAGCGATTCAGCAAAAGTTTTGGGAGTATAGCTGCGACCGTCGTAAATAAAGTTTTCAGGAACTACTCCGAGATATGCATCCAGCAACCCATCGAATCCCTGCTTCCATACCGGCGAAAGGCGACCATTTTTGTTTTCGGTAACGGCTTTGACGTAGGCTGCAAAGTTGTTGTCCATTTCGCCATGTACAAAATGTTCGTCGTCGGTGGTCAGACCCGAATAGACCTGTTCGGGCACCATACCGTCATGCGTCAATACCTCCATCACATCGTGGAAAGCACCACCACCGCCAAAGTTGATGTTTCCCTGCCAGCGAACATATTGTTCAGCTTTGCGAGCGTAGACATTGCGAATCACGAAAGCCTCCGAGAAATCGTACGTGCCTTTGCCGCTGTTGAGCAGCTCCGACTCCAGAAACGACAACCCGCCATAGCTCCAGCAGGTGCCCGAGCGGTATTGATTTTTTACCGGTGTAGTTTTCAGCCTGATCTGATCTGTGAAAACGTAACCCGTTGATTTCTCGGCGTCTTGCTGGGCATAGGCTCCCGGCAGCGCCAAAAGCAGTAAGCTCACCAGAGCTATCGATTGTAATGTGCGCATGTTTTATAATTTTTTGTTTTGATGAATAAAAAAATCGTGCTGCAAAAATCAATAAAAAAAGGCTGCCAAAACTAATTGACAGCCTTTATAAATACCGAAAATCCTTATCGCCCCCTTTTGATAAAAGATTTCGTTTAGAATTGCTTTCGCTTGCGTCTGTAAGGAGAATTACAAGTTTGGAAAAAAATTACAAGTCAGTTAAAAAAATCACTTTTCTTCGGTAACAGACACACTCCGGCATTTATCAACCTAAAAACCCAGTCATTATGAAAACCTCATGAAAAAAATTCAAATGCAAAAATCAAAGAACTAAACCGAACTCCGTTGAACGTTTGGTGTAAATCAAAAAAAGAACTGCGATGAAGTAAGTAAAAGTAGTTACAGTGTAGTGTTGGCAGTTTTAATAAATCATCTTAGTGTATCGTGCAACAAAATCCCATTCGGTAGATTGTTCAATTTTCACCTCAAGCAGAATCAGTTTGGGAATCATCGCAGGTTCTTTTATGATTTGATTGTCAAGAAATTCGAGTGTTTTATCAGTGTAGTTTTAGATATTTTCCTCGTTTAAAAGAACTGTTGTTCAAAGCGTATCGGCATCAATTTTCTTTATCCTCTCCGATTACTTCTTAAAACTATTGCAAAAGTAACCTCCGCTCACATGCTGGTAATCCCATAAAAAGCTTATTTTAGAAAATAGGTGTTTATACCTATTCGGGCTAAATTTACTTACTTTGGTCAGCTTATGCCTGGACCGATGTACATCTCTCCATCCAACAAATGTTGCATAGCCCTGATCAATTCGTTGCGTGTGGTGTCGATTAATAAATAGCCTTTGGCACCTGCTTCCAGGTATGCCTCCACCAGATTTTTCTCTGTGTAGTAGTGCATGGCAATGATGCATGCACCGGGAGCCAGTTGCAAAATTTCTTTGATAAAAAAACGCCCCTGATCGTCCAACGTAGTGAGGTCGAGAATAATAAACTGGACATGCTGCAATTGGTACTCGTAATTAGAGAGCTGCGGTTTGGAAATATTGATATAGTCGATGTTAAAATCGAATTCATTTTCCAGCAAACCACCAATAGCATGTTTTACTATGGTGTTCTTACCAATTATCAGGGCGTTCATTGTTCCTTGTATTATCATGCAAAAGTAGCAACAACCGATGGGAAAACCCATAGAACAAAAGGCCTATTTTTCGATAGGTAAAAAGCCTATCGGCGAATCCGCGGAATGCGGCGGAATGTAGAGACGCACGGCCTGTGGGAACGTAGAGACGCACGGCCCCCGCTTGAGCGGGGCAGGCTGTGCGTCTGTGCATCACGGGCACCTGTATTATTCGGCGAGGTGGTTTTCGATGGCGTATTTTACAAGGCCGGCGGTGTTGCGGGCGCCAGTTTTTTCGAGCAGATTGCGGCGGTGGGCGTCGACAGTGCGTACGCTGATAAAGAGTTTTTCTGCTATTTCGGAATTGGTAAATTCCCGGACGATCAACGAGAGGACATCTTTCTCGCGCAGCGTAAGGGGAATGGGTTCTCCGGCCAGGCGGTCGTTGGCACTCTTTTTTTTCATCATCTCACGCACAATGGCATCTTTTACCTCTCCGCTAAAATATTCATGCCCGGCCAGGACTTCGTTTATGGCGGTGACAAGCTCTTCTTTGCCTGAGTTTTTAAGCAGATACCCGCCGGCGCCGGCATCTATCATATTTTTGATATGCTCCAGCTCATTGGTCATGGTAAGCGCCAGCACTTTTATTTCGGGATATTTTTCGCGGATGAGCCGTGTGCTGGTGATGCCGTCCATTACCGGCATGCTCACATCCATGATCACTACGTCGGGATGCAGCTCACCGGCCAGCTCCAAGGCCATTTTTCCATTGCGTGCTTCGCCTGCAATTACAAGATTTTGGTCGCTTTGTAGCAGCGCCACGATGCCATCGCGCACAATCTGATGATCGTCGACGATGAGCAGCTTTATTTTTTTCTCTTCGGAATTCATAGCTTTATTTAATGTCCTGTAAAAGTTACTGTTTTAATAATTTACCCGCTGCCTCCTGCCGGCTATTGCTGCCTGCCAGCCGCTGAGGGCTGGCTAATGAGGGCTGGCTACTGCTCCGGGTATTACAATGGTAATAATGGTGCCGTGGCCCGGGCTGCTGTCGATGTCGGCATATCCCGACATGGCGATGGCTCTGTTGGTAATGCTTTTTAGCCCAATACCCTTTTTGCGTGTGCTTGTATTTAATGTATCAAAACCTTTTCCATTGTCCTCGAAAGTGAAAATGATCTCGGCGGGATGCAGGATCAGTTGCACAAATACTTCTGTGGCTCCGGCATGCTTCAGCACATTGTTGAGGGCTTCCTGGGTAATGCGGTAGAGGTTAAGCTCTACTTGTTTGTCCAGTCGCATCTCGCCGCCCATGTTTTGATAAAAATCGATTTTCAGGTCAGAAGTTTTCTCTATTTGACTAAACAAGGAGTGGAGCGAAAGCACCAGGCCAAAATCCTCGATAGCTTTGGGCATGAGGTTGTGTGCTATGTTGCGGCTCTCTTCGATGGCAATTTTAAGAAAACGAAGTCCGTTGGCAAATCTTTCAGCATTTTTCTCGCCCATTATCTGTGGCGGAGTTTCGATGGAGTTAAGGTTGAGGCTCACCGCCGTCAGGTTTTGCCCCAGGCTGTCATGAATTTCTTTTGCCACGCGTATGCGTTCTGTGTCGGCGCCTTCTATCAATGACTGGATCACTATTTTTTCAGCATTTTTCGCGGCAGTCAAATCAGTGAAAGCCACCAGAAAGGCTGGTGTGCCGCGATGCTCAATTTTATCGAATTTCACATCAGCCGGAATAAGTGTCCCCGATTTTGCTTTAAGCATCATTTCCGCAATATGGGTCGGTTGCTGCATCATAATGCTAAAACTTTCGTAGTCGGTGGTGGTGGTGGTGCTTTCGCGCAAGCTGCCAACATTTATACTTGTAAATTCTTTTTGCGTGTAGCCGAACAACTTGCAGGAAGCCTGATTTACATCGAGAATTGTGAAGTCGTCGCCTTTGAAAATGATCAACGGCACCGGGTTGGTTTTAAAAATCAACCGGTATCTCTTTTCTGATTCTTCGATTTGCTTCTGTGCAAGCACCTGCCGTGTTATGTTGCTTTGGCTGCCCCAGGTGCGCAACAGTTTTCCGTTTTCGGTAATGCCCACCACATTGTTGCTGATGTAAAGGGCGTTTCCCTCTTTGTCGTTTTCTTTGGTAACCCTGTTCATAATGCGATAGCCGCCTGTGATAAAGTCGCGCAAGAGGGCGATGTTGTCGGGGTTATCGTCGCTGCCGTGCATGGCGGCCATGTCGAGGCCTTCCATGGCGGTGGCATTTGGGTACCCGTACATGCGGGCAAAGGCATCGTTGCAGGTACGAAGGTAGCCGGAATGATACATCAGGTGGATTTGCTCATCCACGGGAAGCTCGACAGACATGGGCTGGCTCATCTCGTACAAATAGATGCCTTCGCTGGAATAGCGGATAAAGCTGCTGTAAATCTCTAAGAGGTCTTTTAGCTGAAGTTCCAGTTTTTTGGTTTGGGTAACGTCGGTGACGGCGCCCATCATGCGCGTTGGCAAGCCATTGCTGTCACGCTCGGTAATTTTGCCACGGCTGTTCACCCAGCGATATTTTCCTTCAGGGTGTTTGATCCTGAATTCGGAATACATAAATTCATCGGATACATCCGTAGGATTGAAGGCCTGAATAAATGCATCGCGATCGTCGGGATGGATGGCCGGTGTTAATTTTCTGATGCTGACAACGTCGCCCTGCACGTCCATGCCACTGATCTCTTTGAAGTGCTCGTTGACGATGAGCTTCTGCGATTGATACCAGTAATCCCACACCCCTATTCCTCCGCCATGCATGGCCAGTTCCAGGCGCTCGTTGTTGTCGAGCAGTTTTTTTTCAAAAATCTTGTAACCGGTAATATCCATCGAAGCGCCCACGAGCATTTTTGGCTTGCCGCTGTCGTCGTAGGATAAGGTTACCCGGTCGCGCAATACTTTGCCACGGCCATTGCGATCGGTAATTTCGGTGTCGAAATCCACAGTTTGTTTGCCTTGCTTTAATGCATCGAGAAATATTTTGTGGTTTTTTTCAAACTGTTTTTCGCCAACAAATTCGTGAAAGTTGTGACCTGTCATTTCTTGTGGCTTGTAGCCATAAACTTCTGTGCTGGCTTCGTTGATGTAAATGATTTTACCATCCATGTCGGTAGCCCAAATCAAATCGTGGCTAACATCGAGAATTTGCTTGTACTGCAATCGCGATTGTTCGTACTTGCTGGCAAGGTTCTTCATTTTTTTCATCTGCTGCTTTACCAGCAAATAAATCACAATGGCAGTGGCTACGATAAAAGCCCAACCTTTTATTGTCTGTAAATGACGTATCTGTTCAAGCCCTGGCGCCAAATGATTTACCAGCGTGTCAGAAAGCAATATCCACAGAAATCCGAAAATAAAAAAATACAATGCTGTGCGCAATGCCGGCCGCGGTGGTTGTGGCGCAGGTATGTCCTGATTGTCTGTCATTGTTTTTTTATTAATAAAATGATCGCTATTAGACTTTATTTCTAATTTCTAATCTCCACCTTCTTTCTATATTATCAACCCTTCGGGGGTTTAGCGTTACCGATCAAAAGTTTCCGCCTGCGGATTATCATTTATCCTTTGTGTAGCAGGTTTTTAATTTGATTCAATTTCATGAGCGCCTCCACGGGCGTAAGTGTATTGATGTCGGTGTTGACGATATCTTCTTTGATTTGCAAAAGCAGCGGGTCGTCGAGCTGGATAAAACTCAACTGAAAATCGTCTTTGCTTCTGCTGCCACTCTTCAGATTTTTGTTGATCTCTTCGTGGCTATGTGTTTTTTCGAGTGTCTTGAGCAGGTTTTCAGCTTTGGCAACTACCTGCGCCGGCATACCGGCCATTCTGGCTACATGAATACCAAAACTATGTTCGGTGCCGCCGGGGACGAGCTTTCGCAAAAAAATCACTTTGTTTTTGATTTCCTTTACGGAAACGTGATAATTTTTGATGCGCTTCATCGAAGAGGCCATTTCGTTAAGCTCGTGATAATGCGTGGCAAAAAGCACCTTGGGTCGAAACATGGGGTGCTCGTGCAGATATTCGGCTATCGACCAGGCAATGGAGATGCCGTCGTAGGTGGAGGTGCCGCGGCCTATCTCGTCGAGGATGATAAGGCTGCGGTTGGAAATATTGTTGAGGATGCTGGCCGTTTCGTTCATCTCTACCATAAAGGTCGATTCGCCTGAGGAGATGTTGTCGGTGGCACCCACCCGCGTAAAAATTTTATCTACCAATCCTATCTCAGCAGCCTGGGCAGGCACATAGCTGCCCATTTGTGCCATCAGCACGATGAGCGCTGTTTGTCGCAGCAGTGCCGATTTGCCCGACATATTGGGGCCGGTGATGATGACGATCTGTTGCTTTTTGGTATCCAGAAAAACATCGTTGGGAATGTAACTTTCGCCCGGCGGCAACTGGCTTTCGATAACCGGATGGCGCCCCTGCCGGATGTCGAGTTTGTAGCCATCGTTGATTTGCGGACGCACGTAGTTGTTTTGGGTGGCGATGGTTGCCAACGACAACAGGCAATCCAAGCGGGCGATGAGGCTGGCGTCGAGTTGTACAGGTTCGATGTAATCGGCCAGGCTAAGCACCAGATCGTTGAAAAGTCGTGTTTCGATGGCGAGGATTTTTTCTTCGGCGCCCAGGATTTTTTCTTCGTAGGTTTTAAGCTCGGCGGTGATGTAGCGCTCCGAATTTACAAGCGTCTGTCGCCGTTCCCAGGTGACGGGCACTTTGTCTTTGTGCACATTGGTCACCTCGAGGTAGTAGCCAAAAACATTGTTAAAACTGATTTTAAGGCTGCTGATGCCTGTATTTTCGATTTCGCGTAAGCGTATTTTTTCGAGATAATCTTTTCCGGAGTAGAGCAGCTCGCGCAGGCCGTCAAGCTCTTCTGATACGCCGGGTTTTATCACATGCCCTTTGTTGATCATAGCCGGCGGCTCCTCATGGAGTTCCTGCTCTATCTTGTTGCGGATGAGCTGGCAGGGATTAATCTGATCGGCAATTTTTTGCAACGGCTCACAGGTGGTGGTGGCGCAAATGGTGCGGATATTTTCTACAGCATACAAAGCGCGCATAATCTGTATCAGCTCGCGCGGGTTGATGCGTCCGGTGGCTGCTTTGGTGATAAGTCGCTCCAGATCGCCGGTTACTTTGAGGTGCTGCTGAATCTTATCGGAAATTTGCGTATCGCCGATCAGGAACTCCGTGATGTCGAGGCGCTCCTCGATAGGTTTTTTTATTTTTAGCGGAAGCGAAATCCATTTGCGGATCATGCGCGAGCCCATGGGCGTTGTAGTGCGGTCGATGATGTCGAGCAGGGTGGCGGCATTTTCGTTGGGTGTTTGCAGCAGCTCCAGGTTGCGGATGGTAAATTTGTCGAGCCACACGTGTTTTTCCTCTTCGATGCGTGAGATTTTACAAATATGGCCCACCTTGTCGTGGTGTGTTTCGGCCAGATAGTGCATGGCTGCACCGGCAGCTATCACGCCGTGAGGAATATCCTCCACGCCAAACCCCTTGAGCGAGGTGGTGTTGAAATGACGCAGCAACAATTCTTTAGAGAAATCTTCGGTAAACACCCAGTCGTCGAAAGTATTCAGGTAATGCTTTTCGCCAAAGAGATCGGTAAATTGGCGGCGTTTGTTTTTCTGGATGATAATCTCGCTGGGCTTAAAGCTTTGCAGCAGCTTGTCGATATATTCTGTGCTGCCCTGGGTAGCATAAAATTCGCCGGTAGAAACATCCAGAAAGGCGATGCCGGAGTAGCGCGCTAGCAGATGCACACTTGCCAGGAAGTTGTTTTCGCGGTGCTCGAGAACCTTGTCGTTGTAGGAAACACCGGGTGTCACCAGCTCGGTGACGCCACGTTTTACAATTTTCTTGGTAAGCTTTGGGTCTTCCAGTTGGTCGCAGATGGCCACGCGCTGGCCGGCACGCACCAGCTTGGGCAGGTAGGTGTCGAGGGCGTGGTGCGGAAAACCTGCCAGCTCCACATAAGCAGCCGCTCCGTTGGCGCGCCGTGTAAGCACGATGCCCAGAATGTTGGCAGTTTTGATAGCATCGCTGCCGAACGTTTCGTAGAAATCGCCCACTCTGAACAGCAGCAAGGCATCAGGATATTTCGCCTTGATGGCATTGTATTGCTTCATCAGAGGGGTTTCTACTATTTCGGTGGAGGTTTTTTCGGCCAATGCTTTTGAATTTTTAATATGTGCAAAAATATAATTTAATCCCTCTTGGTCAGGATTTAGCTGCTATCGAATATTAAGGTGGCAAAAGATTTTCATTGGTGTACTTTTGCAATTTTTAAAATAAATGCCTTTCAAAAATGCGCAAACTACTCAACAGCGAGCTTGACCGTCCGGATACGGAAACCTACAAGCAGTTAGAAAAATTGCCTTGCATTGTGGTGCTCGACAATATCCGGAGCCAGCACAACATCGGGTCGGTGTTTCGCACAGCCGATGCTTTCAGGATGCAGGCCATTTATCTGTGTGGAATCACTGCCACGCCGCCACATCGCGAAATTCACAAAACCGCACTGGGCGCCACCGAATCGGTAGCGTGGGAACATTTTGACGACACTCTGGAAGCGCTCCGGCGGTTGAAAGCTGAGGGTTACAAAATTTATGGCGTCGAACAAACCACCGAAAGCATTGCGTTGAAGGAATTAAAAATTGCGCAAAGCGAAAAAATTGCGCTGGTATTTGGCCACGAAGTGCATGGAGTAAGCCAGCAGGTGGTGGATGCCTGCCATGGATGTATCGAAATAGAACAACACGGCACCAAGCACTCGCTCAATATTTCGGTGTGTGCCGGCATAGTGATTTGGGAAGTTTTTGGGAAATATGATAACATTTCTTAAAAAAATCTTTCAATGGCTTTGCAAGCTGCGAAAATTTCTAAAATTACAGTACATTTGCCAACAGTTTTGTTATAGAGATAATCTCAAACAATTCTTACACGCTGAAAAGTATTTATTGACATTAATAACTGAATTATGAAAATGAAAGTCAACTTTAAATTTTTATCTATAGCTTTGGTCATGAGCATGATGCTGGGAAGCTGTGGTGTAAAAAAAATGGTTACCAATTACGAAAAGGTCAATTTTGAAGTTACGCCCGAGGTGCTCCGAACCGACGCCGGAAAGATAGATTTCACTATCAAAGGCACCTATCCGCCCAAATACTTCAAGAAAAAGGCTGTTGTTGAGCTACGCCCTGTGCTGGTTTATAACGACGGCGCCGAACGTCTGGAGCTGGAGCCGGTGATGCATGTGGGTGAAAAAGTAGCCAAAAAAATTCGCCGCACCGAAGCTAAAAATGTGGAGTTTAATTTTAAGGATCTCACCGACGACAATAAGGTGGTGCCTGCTAAAGATGTGCTGGACCGCACCATTCCTTTCAAAACCGGTGGTTCATTCACCTACTCCTCCACACTCGACTACATGCCCGCTTACAACGAATCGGAGCTGATGATGGACGGTGATGTGTCGGGGAAAAATAAAGTGGTGAAACAAGACCAGGAACTCACCAAAGTCGACAGCAGATCGCAGCTTGAACTGGGGTCGGTGAAAATTGCTGATGGTGTCATTTACACTGGTATGCGTCTGGAAGCTGCCGACAATCTGCCCAACTTCCGTTGGGAGCTTGACGAAAATGGCATGCCACGCGACATCAACTCCTGGAGCACTTCTGCACGAGGCGGCCTGGAAGCCAACCGCATGATGTATTCCAACGACGCAGCCAACCGCTATGGCCTGGGCGAATTGCTGCTGGCAAAATCAGGCTACGAGAAACAAACACTTGTTGCCAAAGAAGCTTCTATTTATTTTGCTAAAAACCTTTATGCCCTCAACTGGAACCTGCCAGAAAATAAAGCCAACAACGTTAAGCAGCAACTCAACAGCCTCAACGACTTTATCCTGCAGGGCTGGGAGATTAAAGATATTACTATCGACGGATGGGCATCACCCGAAGGTGAAGAATCCTTTAACGAAGGCCTTAGCGAACGCCGCGCCAATACCGCCAAGCAATATCTGCTGGGTGAAATGAAAACAATGGCAAAGAAAAATCCCGATAAGGTGAAGTTTAAAGAGCCGCAAAACGATCTGGATTGGAAAACAACGGCCCACGGCCCCGACTGGAACGGATTTCTGGATAAAGTAGAAAACTCCAACCTCGACGACAAACGCGCCATTATGAACGTGATAAAATCGTCGGGACAAGATAAACGCGAGACCGAGATCCGCAACATGATTTTGATTTACGAAACTATGGAACAGGATATTCTCCCTCCATTACGCCGCAGCGAGATAAAAGTTACCGCCTACGAGCCTAAACTTTCTGACGAAGAAATCGCACGCCTCTCCACCACCACACCCAACGAACTGAACGACAAAGAGCTGCTTTATTCGGCCACACTTACCAACAACCTCAAGACTCAGCTCAACATCTATAAGTCGGCTACCCGTATCTATCCCAACGACTGGCGCGGATACAACAATGCCGCCTACGCCGAGCTTAAACTTGGCAACGTAGAGGATGCCTCCACCTATCTTGAAAAAGCCAAAAGCATCGATCCGGCAAACGGTATCGTTTTAAATAACCTTGGCGTAATGGCTGCTCTCAACCGCAACTATGACCAGGCCGAAGGTTATTTCAAAAAATCGCAGGATCTGGGCATCTCACAGGATTACAACATGGGCGTGCTGATGATTCCCAAAGGCGAATACAACAAGAGCATTGAAATGATGCGCGGCAAAACCTGCGACTACAACCTGGCGCTGGCACAAGTGATGGCCGGCAAAGAAAGCGACGCAGCTAAAAATCTGGAGTGCGCTCCCAAAACTGCTGCTACCTATTATCTGCTGGCAATAGTTGGTGCACGCACCCAGAACCAGACGATGATGTACAACAACCTGCAGAAAGCCATCGACGAAAACTCTGCATACCGCGCCACAGCAGCAAAAGATCGCGAGTTTGTGAAGTTTTACGAAGATGCTGAGTTTGTAAGAATTGTTCAATAAATCAGATTAGTATAAAAAACCATCAAGATTCCCGGTACGCCGGGAATTTTTTTTTCAGAGTACGTTGATTCCAAAACATTACGATATGTTAAAAAAATAAGCTCATGCATTCGTTTGTTTTTATATTTGCACTCAAATTTCTTTATTATTGATTTTAAAATTAACTAAATGATAAAATTATGAAAAAAGCTACAATCTTTAAATTCGCAGGGATGCTGCTTTTGGCTGTCACACTGGTAAGCTGTAACGGGCTTAAAAAGATGGCCAAAAATTACAACAACGTAAATTACGAAGTTACTCCGGAGGTTCTCGAAGCCAATGGAGGGCAAGTAAACTTTACGGTTAAAGGAACTATTCCAGCCAAGTATTTCAATAAGAAAGCAGCGGTGCTTATCCAGCCGGTGCTCACTTACGAAGGCGGCGAACTACAGCTCGCCCCCGTCTTGCTAAAGGGCGAGAAAGTAGAGGGTGACGGCACGACCGTTAGTTACGCCAATGGCGGCACATTTACCTATTCACAGGAGTTTGCATACAGCCCGGCTATGAATCAGTCGGAGCTGATGGCAAGTGCCATGGCCTTTCAACCCAAAAGCTCTGTCAGCAGTGGATTAACAATGGCTGAAGCCATGAAGATGCCCAAAGCGCTTAATCTGGGTGAAGAGAAAATTGCCGATGGTGTTATCGCCACCAGCACCCGCATCGACGTGCAGAACGAAGTACGCGGCACCATTCAGATTGGCGATGAAAATCCACAAAAAGATGCCAGCGGAAACATCCGCATGGATGCCTACCAGGTTGCTCCCGAGCATGAAGTGAACATGCTTTATCTGGCTCCTCACGGCTACGAGAAAGAGACCATTATCACCGAAATGGCCAACATCTACTTCCCCAAAAATATCGACAGATGGCTGCCCAATCACGACTGGAACAAGAAAAAAGATGTGATGAAGCAACTCGAAAACCTGAACAATTTTGTAGCGCAGGGCTGGGTAATCCGCGACATGGAAATTGATGGATGGGCATCACCCGAAGGCGAAGAGACCTTCAACGAAGGTCTGTCGGAGCGTCGTTCCATCACGGCTTCCAACGTTGTGTTCGACAATTTCCAGAAGCTGGCACGGAAAAAAGATTCGCAGGTGAGTTTTAAAAATCCAAAAACCGACATCAACCTTAAGCGCATGGGACACGGCCCCGACTGGAACGGATTCCTGCAAGAAGTAGAAGCCTCGAGCATCCAGGACAAACGGCCTATCCTGAACGTAGTAAAATCGTCAGACCCTGACAAACGCGAACAGGAAATCCGCAACATGATCATGATTTATCCGGAACTCGAAAATAATATCCTGCCCCCACTGCGTCGTGCCGAAGTAAAGGTAAATGCTTTTGAACCCAAGAAAACCGACGACGAAATCGCCCGCATGAGTACCTCCGAGCCTTCCGAACTCAGCAACGAAGAGTTACTTTATGCCGCCACCCTCACCGACGACTGGAATACTCAATACGCAATTTATAAAGCTGCGGTTCAAAACTATCCACAAAGCTGGGAAGCCAACAACAACGCAGGCCTGGTAGCTCTTAAAATGGGAAAAGCCGATGAGGCCATGAATTTCTTCAACAAAGCCAACCAGCTCAACGCCAACAACGGTATTGTGATGAACAACTTGGGAGTTGTGTATGCCTACAACAACAACTGGAGCGAAGCTGAAACACATTTTATGAATGCCAACAAAATGGGCGTCGACAACAATTACAACCTGGCACTCATCGATATGCACAAAGGCAACTACAAAACTGCTATTACCAAATTTGGCAATACCAAATGCAACTACAACCTGGCGCTGGCTCAGGTGCTGTCGGGCAACAACTCCGCAGCAGCTACCAATCTGGAATGTGCACGCAAAAATGCCGAGACCTATTACCTGATGGCCATCATCGGAGCTCGTACCGGCGACACCAACATGATGAACACCAACCTGAAAAAAGCCATCAAGGCCGACCCTGCAATGAAAGCAGAAGCCAAAGGCGACAGGGAGTTTATAAAATACTATAACAATCCTGATTTTATGGGAATGGTTGAATAACAATTCCCATAAAATCAATCTCAGGAAAAAAGGCCTGTTCCACGAATGGAGCAGGCCTTTTTTGGTCGTTATCCGAAATTGGTGAAGTAGTATCGGGACAGGGCGGTGGTTTATTTTCCGTTCATCGTTGCTTTGCTGTTACAAAGCTGCTATTTTTGCAAACTAATAATGAAAAAGCAACGAACCGGTAACTTGACAACAAAAAGATCTGCGACGCTATGGGATGCGATACGTTCGGTGCTCGATTGGGTTTACGTGCCCTTCCGACGGCTAATCCCGCCTGAAACGTTTCGCTATGCGGTAACGGGTGGCGCCAACCTGGTGCTCGACATTTTTCTTTATTTCCTGATCTACAATTTTGTCCTCGATCAGCAGGTGGTGCATTTGGGTTTTGTAGCCATCAGTCCGTATATTGCTGCCTTCCTCATCGTTTTTCCCATCACCTTTGTTACGGGTTTTCTGCTTGCCCGTTATGTTACCTTCACAGCTTCTACGCTGCGCGGGCGAGTGCAACTGGTGCGCTATGCCATGTCGGTGGGCGGCTCGGTGCTGCTCAACTATGTCTTGTTAAAGCTCTTTGTGGAGGTTTTGCATTTTTGGCCTACCATCGCCAAAGCTTTTACTGCTGTTTTTGTAGTCATCTACAGCTACCTCTTTCAGCGGTATTTCACTTTTAAAACGGGCGTTTTTAAGTTGAGACGATAGTTTTTGTCATCGTCCTGAAGACACGGGATTGGTGATTTCCGCGTCCTTTTATTGGGATTTATTGTTCCTTGGGATTTCCGCCAAATTTTTAGTGCATCTTTACGCGCTTCAGCAGATAGGGCATCAGTATCTGTCGGAAGCCTTTGCGAATATCAGCGTCGATAAAATCGATCCTGTACTGACCACAACGAAGCTCCAGCTCTTTTTTAAATTCCCCTATTGATTTCACATATTGGTCGCGCACTTCATGGGGATGGATTTTTATTTCACGCCCGTCTTCCATATCAATAAATTTGTAGGGGCGGTTGTCGTAGTCGAAGGCGATCTCTTTCTGATAATCCGTAACATGAAACAGCACCACCTCGTGCTTGTTGTGCCGCAGATGCTGCAGCGCCGAGAAAAGCTCTTCGTTGCGGGCAGTGCTCTCGAACATGTCAGAAAAGATAATCACCAGCGAGCGTTTGTGGATATTTTCAGAAATCTGGTGCAAAGCTTCGGCGGCCATAGTTTTTTTGGGCAGGCTTCCGGCAGCAGGGCGCAGCAGCCGCTCCAGCTCGGTGTACAAAAACTTGATGTGCGTAGAAGTGGAGCGCGCAGCGGTATGTTGTTCCACCGTGTCCGAGAATAGCGAAAGCCCCACAGCGTCGCGTTGTTTTCTGAGCAGGTTCATCAGCGCAGCGGCGGCGTAGATCGAAAAAACAATTTTATTGGGATTGTCCAGCCCGGGACTGTCCACCAGCGGAAAATACATCGAGGAGGAGTTGTCGATAACGATCTGGCAGCGCAGGTTGGTCTCTTCTTCGTATCGTTTCACATACAGACGGTCGGTGCGTCCGTAAAGTTTCCAGTCGACGTGCTTTATACTTTCGCCGGTGTTGTAAAGCCGGTGTTCGGCAAACTCTACCGAGAAGCCATGAAACGGGCTTTTGTGAAGACCCGTTATGAATCCTTCCACCACTTGTTTTGCTATCAGCTCAAGGGAGGCAAACTCCTGCAGCCTGTTGATGTCTATTGTGTTTTCCACGTGTTGGATGTAGTTTTTAATAAATAAATGTAGGCAAACATACGGTTTTCACCATAAACGATGGGCGAGGCAGTTTAGTTCTCACCAGTCAGTCCCGCTCACTTTCTTTAAATAAAAAAAACAGCATGATCCCATTGCGTGATCATGCTGTTTTATTTTGAGACACCCGGTTTGCCGGGCGTTGAACAATTTTACATGTGTGCTTCGAGCTTTTTAACCAACACTTGTTTGGCTACGGCTCCCACTTGCTTGTCGACGATTTGCCCACCTTTAAAAAACAAAATGGTGGGGATATTGCGGATACCAAATTTTGCTGCGGTACCGGGGTTGTTGTCGACATCTACTTTACCAACCTTTACCTTTCCTTCGTAGTCTTTCCCTATTTCTTCCACTATGGGACCTACCATTCGGCAGGGGCCACACCATTCGGCCCAAAAGTCGACAATAACAGGTTGGTCGGATTGTAATACTTGTTCGTCAAAATTAGCGTCTGTGAATTCTAAAGCCATCGTAATTATGTTTTTGAGGATCCATTAAAACTGTTGCCAAAAGTAGCATTGTTTTGCAGTGGTGCCTTTTCCCATTCCCTTACAATATCTGTATTAATATTTTCTAAATACTGATAGTGTAACTATTACGCTGATGGGCATTGGAAATTAGTACGCCATACATCTGCTGACAAAACTTTATTCGAAGCTTGCTATCGATTTGCGGATGATAGCCAGGGCTTCGTGCAGTTGCTCTTCGGTGATGATGAGCGGCGGAGCAAAACGGATGATGTGCTGATGCGTTGGCTTTGCCAGCAGGCCATTTTCGGCCATCTTCACACAAACGTCCCAGGCTTCTTTGCCATTCTTCGGCTCGATGATGATGGCGTTGAGCAGACCTTTGCCGCGCACTACGCTTATCATATCCGATTTTATATTTTTCAGTTCCTGGCGGAATATTTCACCAAGCTTCTCGGCGCGTTCGGCCAGTTTTTCATTTTTCACCACTTCCAGGGCGGCTATTGCTACCTTGGCGGCTATTGGGTTTCCACCGAAAGTAGAGCCGTGCTGTCCGGGTTGTATCACCAGCATAATGTCGTCGTCGGCCAGTACTGCCGACACCGGGAATACGCCACCCGAAAGGGCTTTGCCCAGGATAAGAATATCGGGGCGAACACCTTCGTGATCGCAAGCCAGCAGACGTCCGGTACGGGCGATGCCGGTTTGCACTTCGTCGGCCATAAAAAGTACGTTGCGCTCTTTGCACATGTCGTAAGCTTTTTTCAGATAGCCATCTTCCGGTACGTAAACGCCAGCTTCGCCCTGGATAGGCTCTACCAAAAAGCCAGCTACGTTATCATCCTGAAGTGCTTTGCGCAAAGCTTCCAGATCGTTGTAAGGAACAATTTCAAAACCGGGCGTGTAAGGGCCAAAGCCGCCTCTTGCATCCGGGTCGGTCGACATAGAGATGATGGTGGTAGTGCGACCGTGGAAGTTGCCTTCGCAAACAACAATCTTGGCTTTGTTGGCTTCTACGCCTTTCTTTTCGTAAGCCCATTTGCGGCACAGTTTAATGGCTGTTTCGTCGGCTTCGGCGCCGGTATTCATCGGCAACACTTTGTCGTAACCAAAATATTCGGTCACAAATTTTTCGTAAGGCCCTAATGCATCGTTGTAAAATGCACGTGAGGTGAGCGTTAGGGTGCGTGCCTGATCGGTGAGTGCTTTGATGATGTGCGGATGGCAATGACCCTGATTGACGGCCGAATAAGCCGACAGAAAATCGAAATAGCGCTTCCCGTCAACGTCCCAAACAAAGGCGCCTTCGCCACGTGATAATACTACTGGCAGCGGATGATAATTGTGTGCACCGTACTTTGCCTCCATGTCGATGAACATCTGAGAAGTGATTTTTTCTGACATAATCTTTTACTTTTTTTATTAATAAAATACTTAACTAATGATCAGTTTTGTGAAAATCGGAATTTTCCTGGCAAAGGTACACTTCATTGTCTGAACAAGGAAAGGAAAGCCCCGCTAAAGGCCGTAAGTTGGTATTTGTAAGGAGATAACACGTTTCTAAAGAATTATTTTAGAAACTGCGAACGGCATTTGATTGTTTGCTTTTTGAAATTTATTTAATCGCATCCTTTGATTACCTGATGGCAATAAACATTATGGCTAATTTTGCGATCTGTTTTATTAAAGACAAAAACCTTGTATGAGGATGAATTTAAAAAAAACGACATCGCACTGCAGTAGCATCGGTTTGCTATTTGCTGTTTTGCTTACGCTGATGGCCTGCGACACCAATCAGCTTTACGATCAGTCGGCGGGCATCCATGCCGATGGCTGGCACAAAGATTCGGTAGCAGTATTTGAAGTGAACGTTACCGACACCACCACTTTTTACAATTTCTACATCAACGTGCGCAACAACGACGACTATGCCTTTCGCAACCTCTACCTTTTTCTCACCACGCGCATGCCCAACAACAACCGCACGCACGACACTCTGGAGCTAATCCTTGCCGACCCGCAGGGCAACTGGCTGGGCAAAGGTTTTGGAGCGCTGCACGACAATCAGATACTGGTGCGACGCAACCTTAGCTTTCCGCTGGCCGGCAGCTATACCTTCTCGCTGCAGCAGGCTATGCGGCAGGATGTGCTCAAAGGTATCACCGATGCGGGCATCCGTATCGAACAATCGCGCTGAAATCATATTAAAATGATGATTTCTTCGTTTGACAATTTCTACTTTAGCGCTCGAAATCTGCAAAAAATAAATGGATAACAACAAAAACATCGACCCGCCGATGACGTCCGGCTCCGGCGGCAACAACACCCACTATGAAGCTGCAGCCCATACGAAAAGCGATCGGCAGGAACAGCAAAAAATCAGAAAATATGTAAAAATGTTGTGGGGTATCCTGGCGGCAATTGTTCTGGGTACCATCCTGATGTTTGCCGGCTTCTCGTGGGGCTGGTTTGGCTTTATGCCTACATTCGATGAATTGGAAAACCCGCAGACCCACCTGGCCTCCGAAATTTATTCGATCGATTCGGTGCTCTTGGGAACTTATTACATCGAAAACCGCTCACCAGCCTATTACAGCGACATCTCCCCACAGCTTATCGACGCACTAATTGCCACCGAGGATGTCCGTTTCCACAAACATTCCGGTATCGACGTCAAAGCGCTGGCGCGTGTATTTTTCGGAGCCATCACTGCTCAAGACAAAGGCGGCGGCAGCACCATTACGCAGCAACTGGCCAAAAACCTCTTTCCGCGCGAAGACAATCAAAATATCATTCAGCTTGCTTTTCGCAAATTCAAAGAGTGGGTCATTGCTATTAAGCTGGAACGACACTACAGCAAGGAGGAGATCATCACCATGTACCTCAACAAATTTGATTTTCTGAATCTGGCGGTGGGCATCAAATCGGCTTCACGTATTTATTTCAGCACCACTCCTGCCCGCCTCGACCTGCTGCAGAGCGCCACCCTGGTGGGGATGGTTAAAAATCCATCGCTTTACAACCCGGTGCGTCGTCCCGACCTCACGCTAAAGCGCCGCAACACAGTGCTACGACAAATGGTAAAATATGGGTACCTGGACCAGGCACAGGCCGACACCTTGTTCGACAAACCTTTGGAATTGAATTTTCAGCGCGCTGATCATAATATTGGTACGGCTACCTATTTTAAAGAATACCTGCGCGGCGAGCTCTCGCGCTGGTGTGCCACACATTTCAAACCCGACGGAACACCTTATGACCTCTACCGCGATGGGCTTCGCATCTATACCACCATCGACTCGCGCATGCAAAAATACGCCGAGGAGGCCGTAACCGAACACATCGGAGGCGAGGTGCAGCCCAAATTTTTTAGCCACTGGAAAGGCCGCAGTAATGCGCCGTTTGTCTTTGATAAAAATATTGCCGAAGAGATCGACAAAATCATGCAGCAAAGCATGCGGCGCAGCGATCGCTACCGCGGGCTGAAACGCTCCGGCGCCAGCGATGATTCTATCCGGGAATCATTTTCCACGCCTATTCCTATGAGGGTATTCTCGTGGAAGGGCGACATCGACACAGTGCTTTCGCCCATGGACAGCATCCGTTATTTTAAATTTTTCCTCAACGCCGGCCTCATGTCCGTCGATCCGCCCACCGGCCAGGTGCGCGCCTATGTAGGCGGCATCGACTATCGTTATTTCAAATACGACCACGTGGTGCAAAGTAAGCGGCAGGTAGGATCTACCTTCAAGCCTTTTCTTTACACACTGGCCATGCAGGAAGGCGCTACCAGCGGCGAGTTTTCGCCCTGCACCGAAGTGCCCAACATTCAGGTGAGCATCGAGCTGCCCGACGGCACCTATTGGTCACCGCGCAACTCTTCCAGCGAGAGCGAAGGCGAGATGGTGACCCTGAAATACGCTTTGGCACATTCCATCAACTGGGTGTCGGCTTACCTGATGAAGCGCTTCTCGCCACAGGCCGTGATTCAAATGACGCGCAAAATGGGCATCACTTCCGACATTCCGGCCGTTCCCGCCATTGCTTTGGGAACCCCCGACATCTCCCTCTACGAAATGGTGGGCGCCATGAATACTTTCGTAAACGATGGAATTCACGTTACACCATATTTTATGACGCACATCGAAGATAAATATGGCAACATCGTGGAGATGTTTCATCCCGAAAGCAACGAGGCTATGGACGAACAAACGGCTTACCTGATGCTCAACCTGATGCAGGGTGTGGTAGAAACCGGCACCGGACGCCGTTTGCGCTACCACTATGGCCTCAACAACGAGATAGCCGGCAAAACAGGAACTACCCAAAATCAATCCGATGGCTGGTTTATGGGGCTTACTCCGCAGCTTACCACCGGAATATGGGTGGGCGCCGAAGAGCGCAGCGTGCATTTCCGTACCATCGAAATGGGACAGGGCGCGCGTCTGGCGTTGCCCATCTGGGGCATTTACATGAAAAAGGTTTACGCCGACACCTCTTTGCATATCTTGCCCACACCCTTCCGGGTGCCCTCGGTACCCATCACCGTTACGCTCGACTGCCAGAATCAGGAAAAAGAAACCTCGCCGCAGGATATCTACATCAACTCCGACGAGTTTTAAAAAAAATATTATGGATACCACTCAAAAAAATATCGCTTTTCTCAAATCGGCGCTTACTACCGAAAACGACCTGATGCCTTCGGAAAGGTTTATCCAATGGATGAAGGAGAAAAATGAAGCTGTGCATGTAAAAATCCATAAAATTCCGTTTGCGGCGATGCGCAACTGGCACTTCGATGACGCTACCGGAAATCTGGTGCACGACACCGGCAGGTTTTTCTCGATAGAAGGCATACGTGTGCGCACCAACTGGGGAAAAGTTCCCGAGTGGGAGCAGCCAATCATCAATCAGCCGGAGGTAGGCTTTCTGGGTATTATCACGCGCAAGGTGAACGGCATTTTGTATTTCCTGATGCAGGCCAAGATAGAGCCTGGCAACCTCAACATAGTGCAGCTTTCGCCCACGCTGCAAGCCACCCGGAGCAACTACAGCCAGGTACACGGCGGCCGACGCCCGCTGTATCTCGAATATTTTAATGGTGAAAAACCAGTAGAAGTTTTGCTCGACCAGTTGCAGTCGGAGCAGGGAGCGCGTTTCCTCAAAAAACGCAATCGGAATGTTATTGTAGAAATCCCGGAAACGGAAAGCCTGGAGATGCACGACAACTTCTGCTGGCTTACCCTGGGGCAGATAAAAAGCTTGCTACAACACGACAACCTGATCAATATGGACACCCGCACGGTGATTTCAGGAATCCCTTTCGGGGAATACCCGCCCGACGTGCTCGACTTTTACGAAACCCTCAACTTTAGCGCCGGCAGCAAGCCACGGCAAACCGGACTGCTGCTCTCGATGCTCGAACGCGACCGCCACCTGCACAACATCGAACAGGTGATATCGTGGATCACCCGCAAAAAAGCACTCTACGACCTTGAGGTAGAACGCATCCCGCTCAGAGAAGTCAAAAAATGGATCATCGGCAAAGCAGATATTTACCATCAGGATAGGAAATATTTTTCGGTGATGGGTGTCAATGTCGAAATCGGGAACCGCGAGGTGCAGTCGTGGGATCAGCCATTGATAGAGGCTTCGCAGGAAGGCATCATCGCTTTTATTATTAAAAAAATCGACGGCGTGTATCATTTTCTGGTGCAGGCCAAACTCGAAGCCGGCAACTTCGACATCGTGGAGCTGGCGCCCACAGTGCAATGCCTGACGGGTAACTACCGAAAAGGATTTAACGAATACGACGTGCGTTTTCTCGAGGAAGTACTCACCGCCCAACCCGAACAGATATGGTACGACACCTACCAGAGCGAAGAAGGCGGCCGTTTTTATCAGGAGCAAAACCGCAATATGATCATCGAGGCTGCTGCCGATTTCCCCATGGAAGTACCCGACGATTACATGTGGATAACCCTGAACCAAATGAAGACATTTATCCGTTTCAACAATTACCTGAATATTGCCGCCCGCAGCCTGATAGCAGCCATCAGGTTTATTTAATGGCCTGCAAATAAGTTCCGATAGTGTCGCGCCTAAAGCGCTTTTGTTTGTGGTTGATGCTTGATTCTATCATAGTTTCACGCCTATGGCGCTAATCCAATGCTTGAAGAAAATGCATATTTTGAGCTAAGAAATTCCAAATCCTCAAATCAACACATCAGCACATCACCACATCAGCACATCAAAACATCACCAAATCCTTTGAAATTTGGCTTATTGCTGAAACATTGTCCTTTTGTAAGTTGTTAAAGAGATAAAATCAATCGGATGCCAGAACAAATTCAAAAAATACCTGCTCCTATAAAAATCACCGAAGCGCCGCGCGATGCCATGCAGGGCATCAAGCATTTTATTCCTACCCGACAAAAGGCGCAACTGATCAACGACATCCTGAAGGTAGGTTTTGATATTGTCGATTTCGGGAGTTTTGTGTCGCCGAAAGCAATTCCGCAATTGCGCGATACCGCCAAAGTAATTGGCATGCTCGACCTGTCGCAGACCCAATCGAAGCTGATGGCCATAGTCGGCAACCTAAAAGGTGCCCGCACGGCGGCATCATTCGACGAGGTGAGTTATCTGGGGTTTCCGTTTTCGTTTTCTGAAACTTTCCTCAAATTAAACATCAACTCCACCCTGCCACAGGCGCAGGCCACGGTGGAAGCGCTGCAGGATTTATGTCAACAGAAAAACAAAAAACTGCTGGTTTATCTTTCGATGGCTTTTGGAAACCCTTACGGCGACAAGTCGGGCACAGACCTGATCATCGAGTGGATAGATTACCTGTGCCGGCGCGAAATCGACGTGGTGGCGCTGTCGGACATCATCGGTGCGGCCGATGGCAAAATGGTGGGCGAGGTTTTCAGTCGCATTAACCGCGAAGTGCCTTGCGCCGATGTGGGGCTGCATCTGCATACCCAGGAGCACAACTGGTACGAGAAAATCGACGCTGCCTACCGCGCAGGATGCCGCCGTTTTGATGGCGTGATGAGCGGACTGGGCGGCTGCCCCATGGCTGGCTACGAACTGGTGGGAAATCTCAACACACGCCACCTTATCGAATATTGTGACAAAAACAAAATTCCGGTAACGATAGACAAAGAGGCTTTCGACAAAGCTTTTGCCACTGCGGTGAAAACCTACGCCATTGCACCTGCATTTGAATAGAAGGAGGTACCAAATGACAAATTCCAAATGACAAATAAATCCCAAACCTCAAATTTCAAACCCCGGAGCAGTTTGGTTATTGAGATTTATTTAGAAATTATTTTATTGTCTTTTGGAAATTGTGTGTTTCGGCGTTTGGACGAGGTTGCACCTCGGCCACATTATTTTTACAGTTTTTGCCTGTTGAAACGAAATGTTCTAAAAAAAGCGGAAAAGCCAAAGCTGACGAGGAAATTTAATCATTAAAGGTATCGCGCCTACAGCGCTTTTGTTTGTGGTTGATGCTTCATTCTACCATAATTTCGCGCCTATGGCGCTGATTCAATGTTTGAAGAAAATACATATTTTGAGCTAAGAAATTCCAAATCCTCAAATCAGCACATCAACACATCAGCACATCACCAAATCACCACATCAACAAATCACCACATCAACAAATCACCACATCAACAAATCATCCGAGGTGTCGCTCCCATGGCGCTTTTGTTTTGGTTGATGCTTCATTCTACCATAATTTCGCGCCTATGGAGCTGATCCGATGTTTGAAGAAAATGCCTGTTTATTCAAACGACAATACCAGCGCCGCCAGCTTTTTACCTATTTTTGCTTTTCAGAATTTTATAAAAGCTATTATGAAAAATCAAAAAGCCGCCACCATCGCTTTCGGGATGCTCGTGCTGATCATCTTTTTGGCTACAGCCAACACCAATGCCCAGGCGCGCATGCCGCGATTTACCCCTGAAGAGCGCGACTGGTCGGAATACGACCTGACGGGATGGCGCTTTGGCATCAATATGGGCTTGTATTTTTCTAATAATTATTCGGCGCAATACTTTAGTGGCGAGCGTTTCAACGATAACAACATCGAGTATGTGCTGAACAACAAATATTGGTACGAGGAGATTTATCAGGAACTCAACAGCAATAATATTTACAAAATTAATGATGGCAATATTCCTGACGCATGGGCATCATCGCTCGAAGAGTGGAAGAGGCAATATGGCATTACCGATGGAGAAAAGGCCTGGTGGATTTACTACCCGCTCGACATGAAATACAACGCCACCATCATGCCTGGCTTTTACGTCAAGTACAACTTTAACAACACCACGGGGATTTTCGTGCAGTCGAACTATGTAAAACTGGTGACCAGCGGGGTTTTTCAGATGGTGATCGATTCGGTGACCTACAGCAGCGAACCGGCACTGCGCACCGGGTATATCCGCGGCAAGCAAGAGCAGGTAACCATCGACGTGGGCATCAGCAAGTTTTACCGCGTAGGCGGATACACCAGTATTTTCATCGAAACGGGTTTGCAGATGAACAGCCTGCGCGTGCTCGAAAGCCGCATTCAGATTGGCAAACAGCAATACACGCTCGTCAACCGCTACGGGTCGGGTGGCTACATCCCCAACAACAACTCTTACGAATACGACATTTACCAGGGCGGCATCGGCTTTGGCATATTTCTCAATGGCGGCGTGAAGTTTATCCTCAACGAGTCGGTGTCGATTGACCCCGGCGTGCAGGTAGCCTGGAAAAATTTGAACCTGGAGGGCTATCGCGACTTTGCACCCGATGCTTACGTTTATCTGCGGCTGATTTTTGATTTGTTTTAAAAACCAATTATTCTAAAAATGTATCGAGATGTTGATCCCATAAAAATCATCCAAAAATATGCTCCTACTGACACGTTGGCTTATAACATCCTGATTACGCACTCGATGGCTGTGCGCGATTTGGTATTAAAAATCGCAGACAAAAACAAACACCTCGCGCCCGACACTGAACTTCTGGCGCTGGCAGCAATGCTGCACGACATTGGCATCACCCAAACCCTCGCGCCCGACATTGGCTGCTTTGGCCGCCATCCTTACATCTGCCACGGCTACCTGGGGCGCGAAATTCTGGAACGCGAAGGATTGCCGGAGCAAGTGGCGCTTTTTGCCGAACGCCACACCGGCACGGGCATCCCGCGCGAAGAGATCGTCCGCCTCAATCTGCCGCTGCCCCACCGCGATATGATGCCCCTTTCGGTGGAAGAAAAAATGCTCTGCTATGCCGACAAGTTCTTCAGTAAATCAGGCAGCAGCCTGACAAAGCCCAAAAAGCTCAGCAAAATTTATGAAAACCTTTCCAAATACGGCGAAGACAACCTTAGGCGCTTCGATGCCATGATAGGAATGTTTGGGATGTACTATGTGCACAGCGAAGATAGCAGAGGAAAAGTGAGCGATGTGGAATGACCATGCTGAAAACATGGAGAATGCATCAATTAAGCCGCATGTATGGCAGAGAAATCTATTCCATCGTGTCATTTCCTCGTTAAGCTCAAAATCATTTTTAATATATTGCGAAAAATACATCAGTCTAATGAATGGTTTGCCTCTTTCAGCAAATTTCTTTTCGGCTGCTTTTACAATAATCGGCCAAAAGTGGCTTTATTTGTAGAATAAAATGGTGGCAAACAGCAACAGAAATATGAGGATACAACGGAAAGAGTTGTTCAGAAACAAAATGCATGCACTTGGGCAGGTGATGCTGTTGCTGATGATGGCGCTTCTGCCGTTGGCGCTGACGGCGCAAAACGTGAAGATGACGCGCGCCGAATACGTGGAGATGTACAAAGAGATCGCTGTACGCGAAATGATTGACTTTTCCATCCCGGCCAGCATCACGCTGGCGCAGGGCATCATAGAATCGGGCAGCGGCAACAGCCGCCTGGCACGCGAGGGCAACAACCACTTCGGCATAAAATGTCACGTGGGATGGGAAGGCAAGTCGATGCTCCTCGACGACGACGCCGCCAACGAATGCTTCCGCGTGTATGCCAATGCCGAAGAATCTTATAAAGACCACTCTTTTTTCCTGAGCCAGCGCTCAAGGTACGCCTTTCTGTTTGAGCTTCCGATAACCGACTACAAAGGATGGGCGCACGGCCTTAAAAAGGCTGGCTACGCCACCAACCCCAAGTATGCCGGCATGCTCATCAAGATCATCGAAGAGCTGGAGCTGTATAAATACGATCTGCTTGACAAAGATGCCCTGGCTCGCCAGAAACGACCCGACGAAATCCCCTCAGCAGACCAACGAAAATACGAAGCCTTTGGCGTAGGCAAAAACAACCGCAAAGTGCTCACCAACAACGAACGTAAATTCATCTTTGCCCGCAAAGGCGACGACTTTTATAAAATCGCCGCCGACTTCAACATCTACAATTATCAGGTGTGGAAATACAACGACCTGACAAAGAACGACAAGATCAAAGAAGGCGACATGGTGTATCTGCAACGCAAAAAAAGCAAAGCCACCACACCTTATCACTATGTAAAACAGGGCGAAACCATGCGCACTATCTCCCAGCTCTACGGCATCAGACTAAATAAGCTTTACCGCAAAAACCGCATGGAGCCAGGCACCGAGCCGCGCACCGGACAGATGCTGTGGCTGCAGGACAAGAAGCCACGGAAATAACCGGAGAAGAGTGGTGCTTTATTAAAATAAAAAATAAGAACGATACTAAATTCAAATTTTAATAGAATGAAAACAAGAATTCTCCTTCCGGTAATTGCAGCAGCTTTTGGGCTTTTGTATCTGTTCACCTCCTGCGGGCAGGCGCCTCCCGATCATTTTACGGTTGCTTTTTACAACGTCGAAAACCTCTTCGATACCATCAACGATGAGGGTGTCCGCGATGGCGACTTCACACCGGGGGCTACCGTAAGCTGGACTGCGGAACGCTACGCGCAAAAGCTCACAAATATTGCACGTGTGCTGGGCGCCATCGACAGTACGGACTTACCGCTGGCGATCGGTCTGGCAGAAGTAGAAAACCTGGGTGTTCTCCGCGACCTGGTGGCTACCCGGCCACTGGATAAAGGCAGCTACGACATCGTTCATTTCGACAGCCCCGACGAACGCGGCATCGACGTGGCGCTGCTGTATCGCCGCGGTATGCTGCAGCCGATACACAGCCGCCCCTGCCCGCTCACTTTCGATTTCGACAGCACCGACCGCACCCGCGACCTGCTCTATTTTAAAGCGCTGGCTGCCGATAACGATACACTGCATTTCCTCGTAAACCATTGGCCTTCGCGCTCGGGCGGAAAAGAACTAAGCGATCCCAAACGCCAGCGTGCAGCGCAGCAGGTGCGCCAGGTCGTCGATTCCATCTTCCGCTTCGACGCCAACGCCAATATCATCATCATGGGCGACCTGAACGACAACCCCACCGACGACAATGTAGCTGTAACGCTGGGCGCACGCGTGCCGGAAAATAATGTGAGAAAATCGCAGCTTTATAATCTCGCCACCGAAAATTTTACTGGCGGCGAAGGCACCCTCTACTGGCGAAGCTGGGATTTGTTCGATCAGTTTATCGTGTCGTCCAACCTGCTCGAAGGAAATACCACCTACAAACTATCGCCTGCCACCATTCAAATCCTAAAGAAAGATTGGATGCTTTTCCGCCAGAAAGACGGCGAGATGGTGCCCAACCGCACGGCCGGGCGCAACGAATACTATGGCGGCTACAGCGACCATCTGCCGGTGTACATTCGTTTTGAGAAGAGGTAAAATCATTCGTAATTCCCTTCCACATGCTTAGGGCAGGCAATCGTAATAAATATTGATGTCGCCCCGCTGGGGCTTGGCTTTACAGGGGTCTTAAATCCAGCTCACTACTCATCGCTCATTACTCACCGCTCACCGCTCATCGCTCACTACTCACCGCTCACCGCTCATTACTCACCGCTCACCGCTCACCGCTCACTACTCATCTCTCATCTCTCACTATTCATCTCTCATCGCTCACCGCTCACTACTCACCGCTCACTACACATTTTTGTCGACCGGCCTACTTCTTATTATAATCAATCTCTTTGATCAGCTCTCCCTGTTCGTCCCAGAAGCGCCAGATGCCGGTGCGTGCTCCCGCTGTAAAGTGGCCTTCGTAGTATTTTTGGCCGTTTTCGTGCCAGGTGATGGTGATGCCGTCATTTACGCCGTTGGTATATTGGCCTGTACTCCATTTGTTGCCGTTATCGTACCAGGAGGTCCAGGTGCCGTGTTTTTCGCCATCGAGGTAGGTGCCGCGCATACGCACCTGCCCGTCGGGATAATAATAGGCTTCTTCCACCATGTGGCGCTCGTCGCCGTGGTTGTCGTAATACTGAACTACTTTGGGTGATCCGTCTTCGTAGCTTTCCTTCACGGTTTCTTCGAGTCCGGAGGCGCAACTTGTCAGAAACAAGACAAAAGCGATCAGGTAGAGAAAATTTGATTTTTTCATCGGATATGTTGTACTTGGTTTGTAATAATTATCATCTGTCGAACAGCAGGCGCTGGCCCTTAAACTGTTCGTAAAATGTTCCGCGATTGTAAACGAGGTTGCCATTAACGAAAGTATAAAGCACACGGCTTCTGAAGGTTTCTCCCTCAAACGGCGACCATCCGCATTTGTACAATATGTTGGATTTGCTCACCTGCCAGGGGTTGTCGGTGTCGATGAGCACCAGGTCGGCATGGTAGCCCTCGCGGATGAAGCCTCGTTTTTTCACATTAAAACATACAGCCGGCGCATGGCACATCTTCTCCACGATACGCGGCAGGGTGATCTTGCCGCGCAGGCTAAACTCAATCATGGCCGGCAGCGCATGTTGCACCAGCGGACCTCCCGAAGGCGCCTTAAGGTAAGGCTGTTCTTTCTCGGCAATGGTGTGGGGGGCGTGGTCGGTGGCGATTACATCCAGCCGGTTGCTAAGCATGGCGTTGAAAAGCCCCAGCTTGTCGCCGATGGTTTTGATGGCCGGGTTCCATTTTATAAAATTGTCTTTGTGCATGTAGTCCTCCGCCGAAAAGATAAGATGATGCACGCACACTTCGGCAGTAATTCGTTTTTGCTCCAGCGGAATATTATTATCGAAAAGCTCCGTTTCGCGTGCCGTGGAGAGATGCAGCACATGAAGCCGGGTGTTGTGTTTGCGTGCCAACTCCACAGCAAAAGAAGAGGAGCGATAGCAGGCTTCGGCGCTGCGTATGTCGGGGTGCAGCGTTACAGGCACTTCGTCGCCGTATTTTTGGATGGCCTGTTGCAAATTGTGGCGGATGGTAGCTTCGTCTTCGCAATGTACGGCCACCAGGCAGGGCGCTTCCACGAAAATGGCTTCCAGCGTCTGCGGGTTATCCACCAACATATTGCCGGTAGAAGCACCCATAAAAACCTTGATGCCACACACATTGTGCGGGTTGGTCTTTTTGATCTCTTCGAGATTATCGTTGGAAGCACCCATGTAAAACGAGTAGTTGGCAAGCGACTTTTCGGCGGCAAGTGCATACTTTTCCTCGAGCAGCTCCTGGGTCAGCGTGTTGGGGATGGTATTGGGCATCTCCATAAATGAAGTAACGCCACCAGCCACGGCAGCTTTGCTTTCGGTAGCAATGTCGGCTTTGTGTGTAAGGCCCGGCTCACGGAAATGCACCTGATCGTCGATAACGCCGGGAATGAGGTATTTGCCCTGTGCATCGATAAACTCATGCTCATGATACTGATGTTGATAAAGGTCGTCGTCGTGCCGCAGCACCTTTTCTATCAGTCCGTTGCGCACCAGAACGGAACCCTTGAATATTTCACCTTCATTTACAATCTGTGCATTGGTAATTATGTAACTCATCTTTCTTTTCATTTTTCAGGTCAAAGGTAAACAATACTAACAGAAAATAGGTGATCAGGTTTTAGAATTTAGAAAAAGAAGAGCTGAGGGACGGGCGATGAGAAAAAGGCAGGTAGCAAGTAAAAGGTTAGTGAAGTGTGTGTGCATATCCAGATGATAAAGCAACTAATCCACTGGTGTGGGAAGCTTTTCAGTGGTGGTTTTTTTGGCGAAAGCCAGATTAACCCCAAAGCGAAAAACGAAAACGTTGGTGCGGTTGAGCATGAGTGGGGCGATAAAATTTTCGGCCATCAGATAAAGCTGCACGGGGCCAATGTTTCCGGCAACGCCCAGTCCCGGATTCAGCACACTCGATTTATAAAAAGTATTTGAAATCATGATTTGCGCCTGTTTGCCCAGCATGCGTGTGTAGGCCACAGAAAAAGTTGTTTGGCTGTAGCCTTGAAAAAATTGGGTGCGCACCAGCACGTTCATCAGATCATCATCGGTAAAAGCATAGCCGGCGCCCAGATTAAGCTTGGCTGGCAGCCGGGTGCGATATTTTTCGGCCTTTTCGGCGATACCAAATTCGTCGGCTATCGAGTCGAGCACATCATCAAGGTGTTCGCTATCCAGGCTATTATCAACGAAATAATCATTGATATCAAAACCTTCAAAAACCACTGTTTTGTCGGGATCGGTGGTTTGATAATTCCGCAGGTTTTCTTTCCAACCGATGCTGCCCAAATTGAGCAGACTTGCCCACACATTTATTTTTGGATCTACCTGATAAGTCGCGCCCAGGTCGATGGCAAAACCTGAGTTGCGGATGTTGGGCAAAAAATCACCAGCCTTCACTTCGTCGGAGCCGATGCCCGGCACCGACATGTTGATATTTACGTCGGAGGTGGCTGTTATGGTAAAATCCTCTTCGCTGGTGTGCAAAGAAAAATTGGTGCGTTGGGATGAAAAGTTGGCAATGCCTTGCAAATATTTGAGTGTGGCGCCTGCCGTAAGTCCCGGAATAACGTTTCGCGCGTAGCCCAGGGCATATTCGCGGTAGTAGCTCAGGTTGACGGCCGATCCACCGATGTTTACATTTTTTCCCAAAAACTCGCTGCTTCCATTACCATAAAGCAAAAAACGCAGCATATCTTTTTTAATCATCACCTGCGACTGGCCAACGTCAGCTATCCGAAAATGAAAATAATTTTCGCCGTGCCGCATCCCAAAAGCAAAATACTCTTCACCGCTATTAATATTTACCCGCGATTCGTCGCTGATGCTGTTCAGGATGTGGTCGCGGTCGAGCACCAGCGAATCGCCTCTTTTAATAAAAATATCATCGTAATGAATGGTGTTTTCAAAACCTACCTTCACCGACGACAGAAACGGGATGCCTGCATACAACTGGTAATCGGGCACAAATGCAGGATTCACCTGATTTCGTTGCGGAACCAAATCCATGAAGATCAGGGAGCGGTCGGCCTGGGCAAAAACAGTACCGGACAGTACAACCACTGCAAAGGCTATCAAAACAAAGCGCAGCAATAGATTCCTCTTTTTCATCTTCCTGGTTGTTAATTTTTGTTTTTGGTAATGTTCAAACCCGCTATCACACCTATCTTGAGCAGCAAATTATAATCGCTGTAAATCTTTACCAGCTGCACATTGGTTGTGGAAAGGTTTGTTTTCATAATCATAAATTCCGAAGCAGTGATGTGCTGCAAAGCAGCATTCTTCACGGTGATGTCGGTGGATTGCAGAACGGGAGAAGTAACCTGGTATCCAGGCGCCCCAGCAACGGCAGCGCCGGCAATCTGGTAGCTGCTGCCATCGGTTATCAGTGAGTCAAGCACCCGGTAATCGGCATCAGCAAAATAAACCTGCACACCCGCTGCCAGCGGAAAACCATTGGTGAGGTTAATTCTGAAAAGCAAATAATCGAGGTCGTCAGTATTGCTGTTAAGATTCAGGGCAATGGTGTCCAGCACTGTCACCTTGTCGAGGGCACCAAAAAGCTGATATTCCAGCCGGGCATCGAGACGGATGCGGCTGTCGGTCAGCAAAAAGTTGTCGCCGGAGGTGCTGGTATCGGCATTGAGGTTGGCTTTCAGATTATAAAACAAAGCTCCGGGCATGAAACCAAAAGCCTCGTTGAGATTGCCCTGCGAAAAATCGAGTGATGTGTGCACCGACTGCCCAATCTGTGTAAAGTCGGGCGAAGTGATGCCAAAAACGTTGGGCACACCTTCGCCAAAAAGATAAACGTCGAGCGTTTGTGCAGGATCGGGTGCAGAGCGGATATAAAGCTCGTCGGCATCAAAGGTTACAGGCACTCCAAAAGAGTTGTCGATTTCAAAATTCAGCTTCACCGCACCCTCCCCGATGTTGATGTTGCCACTTATAACCTTATCGAAAAGCGTGATGCGCAGCGAATCGATCAGCGGCAACTCGTACTGCCCGATGTAACCAAATAATTTACTGAACTTCATTGCATCTATTGCGCCATCCACACTCAGCGCATAGGGCGAAAGGTTGGGCTGGTTGTCGCCACGAACAATCATTGTCACTTCAAATTTTATAAGATTCGTGGCAGTATCGCCGGCACTGTTCATCACAAGTTTGTAATCAGCCAGATCAATAGAGGTATCGGCTTCGACCCACGCCAGCTGACCAGGATTATCGAGTGAGGTTTCCCACCGGAAGGGTTGATTGGTAAAGGCATCTCTGATTCCCTTCGACACCAAAATCATCTTTGCCTTGTCACGGTTTAGGTTGGTACGGATGGTAAGATCTAAATTTCCCTGACTGAAAAAGAGGCTGTCGATAATCTGACCGGCGATGGCGGGCGTAAACGCAAAACTGCGCTGAAGCGTCACAGTGTCGTAAATATCGGGTGGAATAGGCGGCAGATAAAACGCCAGTGGAAACTGAAACTCCTGATCGGGAAAAGTGATAAACTCGCTGGCAGTAGCCGAAAACAAACTGTCGGCAGAATAGACAAAACTCACCGTTTGGTCGGGGTTGCTGATGATTTGAAAATTGCCGTCTTCCTTAAAAAAGTCGGCAACGCCTATCGACGAATTGACCAACGGAATGGCGTAGGCGGGATTCCAGGCCGGTTTGGCTATTTTATCAAAATCGAAATCATCGGCAAATTTGCTGCACGACGCAGCCAATGTTATGGCAACCACAGCCAGCCAGACTGCAACGATGGTTTGTTTCACATTGAATCCGATATTTTTCATAGCCCTATCTTTTTAATACAACATGCGAACGAAGTACAAAAATAAGAAGATGCGGGATATGAGCAAGCTGTGTGGCTAAAAAGTATTTCCAACCAGAAGGGTAAGCGTAAGGATTCAAACCCCGATTAGCGAGGTTGACCAGACCCGGCAGCAGGCGCTATTTTTTTAAACCTTAATTTGATAACGCCAAAAATGGCTTCTTTAAAAATGCCGGCGTTCATCTTGGAGGTGCCTTCTTTGCGGTCGGTGAAGATGATGGGCACCTCCACTACTTTAAAGCCAAGTTTGGTGGCCGTAAACTTCATCTCTATCTGGAAGGCGTAGCCTATGAATTTGATCTTGCTCAGGTCGATGGTTTCGAGCACACGGCGGGTGTAGCAAACAAAGCCGGCGGTAGAGTCGGCAATCTTTAAACCGGTGACGACCTTTACGTATTTGGAGGCAAAGTACGACATCATCACCCGGCCCATTGGCCAGTTTACCACGCGAATTACATTATCCACATAGCGCGAACCGATGGCCACGTCGGCGCCATTTTCGCACGCCGCCACCAGGCGCGAGAGGTCGTCGGGGCTGTGCGAAAAGTCGGCGTCCATCTCGATGATGTATTGATAATCGCGCTGCAGCGCCCACCTGAACCCGTGGATATAAGCGGTGCCCAGGCCGAGTTTGCCTTTGCGCTCCTGGATGTGAAGCCTTTCGGGGAACTCCTTCATCAGCCGCTTTACGATAGCTGCGGTGCCGTCGGGCGAACCGTCTTCGACAACCAGAATATGAAAATTGTCCTCAAGGTTGAAAACATACCGGATGATCTTTTCGATGTTTTCCTTTTCGTTGTAGGTGGGAATGATGACCAGTTTTTTTGCCATTTTTCTAATTTTCAAAACTACATTTTACAATCACTGCTATCCGACTAAAATTATTATTACGAATCTCTGGCTCTTTCTCCAGACAACAATTTTTAAAAATAATACCGACAAAACTAATAATATTATCCTAAAAACAGGCTTTCACTGCGATGCGCGTAAGCCGCACTACAAAAACCCTTCAACGCAAATAGCTGCCCGGAAGTATCAGGGCAGCTATTTTGGGGTATGCTATTGAATGCTCATTGCTTTTTCACGATCAGCTTTTGAAATCCCGAAACGTTGTCTTTGGTGATTTTTATCAAATAAATACCTGCCGGCAGTTCCAGGTTTTCAAAATGGAAATTATTAACGCCGGCGCTGAGAAGTTCCTGGCGTGTAAATCGGCTACGACCTAATAAATCCTGCACAGAAATCTCTACGAGCGATGCATCGGCTGCCGACATCGTCAAATGAAATATTCCCATGGCCGGATTTGGAAAAAGCACAACGTTGGTTATGCCAACCTGCTCGAGGATGCTGCTACTCTCGTGGTAAAATTCTTTGATTGTCAAAGGCATGGCGTTACCTGCAAGGTCTTCTACCTCACTAATGCTAAGCTGGTAAGTATTAGTAGGCATGTTGGATACTTTGAGGAATACCACATTAAGTAGAAAGCTATGCATGTATACCTCATGGATTGTAATGTCATTATCGAGCAAATAATTATCAATCGTTGTGGCTGTGGCTGTATTAAGATCTTCCGAATAAGTAATACGAATCAAAGTGTCGTTGATAGCTTCAACGGCATTAACTTCAGGCGGGAAAACATCAATTCCGCTCTGCACATCGCCTTCGAGACGGATTTCAATTTTCCATTCATCAAAATCGTAATTCAGCGGCCCTGTAACGGTATAGGATTCGCCTTCCACAGGTTCAAATTCAAAGATGGAGGTGTTGTGCACAAGCATTTCGCCAGAGCCATCATTTACTTTCCACATAAAGAAGTTGCTTTGGTACTGGTCGTCGGTGCAAATAGCGTTGTTGACGCGTACCAACACCGACTCATAAGCTTCGGCTGCATCACCGGTATTGATGGGAGCCGGGGCAGGCAAACTTTTTCCAGAGGCGATGAGATAGTAGCCATTCACATCTTTCATCTCTGTTTTTTGGTAATATTCTTCAATTTTTCCTGTAACAATTATGCTGTCGCCAATGCTGGGGTTCCTGTTCGGATCGTAAATAAACAAGCCATTCCAGGCACCATTGCCATTTTGTAGGAAGTAATTTTCGCCAAAGTTAGCCGTTACAACGCCAGTGGTACTTACAGTTTGACCATTGAAAGGAGAAACATTTGTTTGCCCCTGAATATCATAAATGCTGGTGAGCGTTCCATTGAAAACGGGAGCTACATAGTAATTATAAACAATCGAAGTGGCGGTGCCGCCAGAGGTTTCGGCTTCAATCTGAAAATAAATCGTAGTAGCGCCGGGCTGCGCGGGAAGTTCTATTTCGTAATTATTACCACCGGTGCTCTGCATTGCAAGCATATTGGTGAGGTTTGTATAAGATGTGCCCCAGTGAACCTTGACGCTGTTGAGATTTCCCTGGTTGGCAGTTACACTGGCCATCAGCTGCACAGGCTCGCCGTCGGAAGGATTGGCAGGGGTGATGCTAAAATCATCAAATGCCGCTACCGGAAGATTGGCACCACCCCAAATCAATTGAGCGTATTCAGGATGATCGATAAAAGGGTTCCGGTTTTTCTGCCATGAAAAGATTACATTGTTGCGGTTGCGCTCAAATTCGTCGGGCGGATCCTGTAGGTTCCACTGCAGCAAAGTAGAAAGTTTTCCATGGTGCGGAAGCGGATAGGTATTAATCTCATCTACCACGGTCAGATCAATCTCGCCGTTGGTGCCTTCGTAGCGAGCATCCATGTAAAAAATAATCCTGGCTACATCGCCTTTTACGGCATCGCGCGGCTCCCAGGTGTCGGAGGTGTAATAACAGCCGGTAGCTTCGGGATGCTGCAAACCTCCATTATCAAAATCTTTGTTGCTTTTGTCTTGATTCACCGAAGCGTCGGCAGGCTTCAGGTTGTGTACATCGCTATACATGGGAGGCAGATCAGCAAAGTTGCCGTGGCTTTTGGCCCAAACGTGTTCGCGGTTAATCTGATTTCCGCCATTGCCATAGTCGTTGCCATTTTGGGAACGACCGGTGTAAATAAGAATGACATTGCCGTTAATTGCCGGATCGGCATCAGAAAATTTCATAATGGTTTTGCTTGCAAAATAAGAATAAACAACATGGTCGTTAATAATTTCGTGCAATGCGGATTTTAGTTCATCGCCGGTTTTGCCTTCAGTGCCGTTGTAGTATCCTACCGGTTGCGCCTGGACGATTGTGGCTATCAAAATGAAGGAGAATGTCATTAAAATATTTTTCATTATTGTTATTAATTTTAGGTGGTAAAGAAAAGGTTAGAAACTAAGTTGAAGCGAGATGTTATAGCGGCGTCCCAGTCCAAAGAAGACGGCAGCCGATTTTGCGTCAAAATCATTAAACGACTGTCCTCCAAAGCTATCGTTGTTATCAGCATCAGAGATGTATTTTTCGTCGAGCAGGTTGAGCACACTTCCTCTGATATCCAAACGCACACCAGACAAATAAAAGCCGTAACCGGCATGCATATCCACCTGATAGTAACCAGGCACTTTCCACGACTGACGCGGATTGCCTTCATCGTCGAAAGAACCCGGATATGTAACGGGATCAAGGTTGAGCGGATCGAACTGTGAATAATATTTATCAAACCAGGTAAAAGCGGCTTTGAGATATAGATCAGGGATCATTTCGTAACGTAATGTATGCCGCGTTTGAAATTGAGCCGCATCGCCTACATAAATACCTTTTGCATCAAAATACCGCACCTGTTTCAAATTACCATAGTCGTCGTAGATGCGGGCAGAGTCCGCTGACGTCCATTTCCAGTCGCCCAGCGAGAGCAACCCTTCGTACATTAATTGCTTGGTTACTTTATAGGCGAGTTCTAATTCAACGCCTTTGTGCAAGGCATCCATCCCATTGATATTGACGCTGTAGGTTTCGTCGTCGATGCGGATAGAAGCAGCACGATCAGCAGGTTTATTATCCCAGATGGTGTAATAGCCATTCAGGTTGAAGGTGATTTTACTATTGTAATAACTATAGCCCACTTCGACAGCTTTCACCAATTCATTTTCAATGTCTCGGAAGAGCGTGTTGTTATTATCATAAACATTATTAAAACGGGGAGCTTTGGAAAGATAACCCATATTAGCAAACACATTCATGTTGTCGTTGATGTTATAATTAGCACCCCCTTTAATGGTTGCGCCTGGAATGTATTTCCAACCGGTTTCTGCAAATTCCAGCCCTGGGGAATTACGGTCGTAGATAACGCCATTATAGTTGATCACGTCGCTATAACCAATGCGCAAAGTGGTATCAGACAGTTCTAAAACTTTTGGTTTAAAATAATCGATTCGTTTGTAGCCACTGTATGATGCGGTGATATTGATAAAAGCCGAAAACTTATCTTTTTTGTATTCGAGCTGTCCAAACAGTCCGCCCCATCGCACGATGCCATCATTATAATAACCGTATTTATCACCGAGTACTTTATGCAACTTTGGGTCTTCATTGGCATTCAACTGGTTTGGTCTTGAAATGTAATAATCACCTCCGAGCAGATCGTAAATTTCGCGATAATGCTTGCCGGTATAGCTACGCAGATCTATTCCTCCGGATAGCGTAAGTATGTCGTTAATTTGATAATTGAAGGTAGAAAGCAAGCCATACCACACATGATTATTAATAGCTGACCTAAGAATTCCCTGCGACACCCTGTCAGCGTTATATTTTCCGTATCGGTTTGCGTTGTAAAGACTCTGAAGGTCCATCTGGCCATCAGCAGTTATACTCGCACTGTTTTCGAGGCCTGTTCCGCCACCGTTGCCCAGCGACAGATAAGCAATATTGGAAATGTAGAGTTTTTTATTAACATTCCAAAAGTCGCTGATACTAAACATGGGCTTGTGATAATAATTCAGGCTTCCGCTCACTTGGTTGCGGTCGGCGTGCAGTGTGTCGCCTGATTCGTTAATGGAGTATCGTTCGAGATAGCCCCAATTGGGATTGTATTTGATGCCCAGATTTAAAGGCTTATTGAGAAACTGGTCATTCGTAATTCCAAGATCATGAGCATAAGCTGTGTCGAACTCGGCGATTGATTTTTTGTACGAACGCTGGCTGTGGCGCTGTGGCGCACCCATTGCCTTAAGGCTAAGGCGGTGATTACCGAGGTCTTTGTCGATGCGCACAAAATAAAACCATCCTTCTGTCCAGGTCATGTCCACCCAACCGTTGCCACGTTTGTATGAGCCTGCAGCCGTTATTCCCCAGCCACCTTTGAGCTTGCCAGAGGTGTAGCCAAGCGAAGTTCGCAGAAAGCCGTTGTCGCCCACTTCTTGTTTGAGTGTTACATTACGCCTGGCACCAATACCTTTTGTCTGTAAATTGATGGTGCCCCCCACTGAGGGAATGGCAAGCTTAGAAGCACCCAAGCCGCGTTGTACCTGTGTGCTGTGCATTACCACATCAAGACCAAACCAGTTGCTCCAATACACCCAACCATTTTCCATATCATTCACTGGTACGCCGTCGAGCATTACGGCCACATTGCGCTGGTTGAAGCCGCGTATGTTGATACGTGAATCACCATCGCCACCACCTTGTTGGGTGGCAAACACACCTGGTGTAGCATTGAGCATCAATGGAATATCTTGCGAAGCAAGCTCTTCCTGCAAGGTTTTGGGTTGGATGGTGGAGAACGCTACCGGTGTTTCGCGGGCGCGGGCAATATCGCCTACTACCTCTACCTCAGTAAGCGTAAGGTAGTCGAGCATGAAATCGATGGTGACTTTCGGCTCCTGCAGATTAATCTGCTGCTCGACTGACTCAAAACCAACATACGAAGCCTTAAGTGTGTAATTGCCGTAAGGCAGATTTAAAACATAACGCCCATCAATATCCGTAACTGTGCCTTTGCCGGGAGCATAAATGATATTGGCACCGATAAGTGGTTCGCCCGATTTAGAATCCAGAATCAGGCCGCTGATAGTTCCCGTTTGCGCGTGCAGAAGCACCGGCAGTAGCACAAATAAACAATAAAGTTTTATTCCCTTCAGATTCATTGCATTGTATTTTCTTATAGATGAAATTGATACAGACAAAAACACCCTGACGAAATATTGCATTTCGGATCAGGGTGTCCTAGATAAATTTCACTAACTATTGTTTTATGATTTTCTTGATGAATGAAGTGCCATCAAAACCTACTTTAACAAAATAAACACCATGCTGCAGAGTAGTAGTGTTTACCATCGTTTCATTAACGCCGTTGAGCTGACGGTCGATCACAGTTTGTCCAGCGGTATTGTAAACCTTCAGGTTGTAAATTTTTTCGAGCGTTTCGATGGTTAGGATATCTTCAGTAAGCGGGTTAGGATAAAATCTAATATCAACACCTTCTACCAGCTCTTTTACAGATAGTGAGTTGCATTCACACTCATGATAACCCAGGTGATCAAAAGTGTTTTTAGGAAGCGAGTCCCATTCCATAGTAACGATAAAAGGATTGGGGTTTTCGGTAACTCCGTGTTTTACATCATATTTCCTGACAAGTGTATGGTCTTTAGTCCACGACAGCCAGAAAAGCGGGCCGACAATATAATCAGTGATTGTATAGGTAGTGGGCACACCGCCACTGTTGTAGGTAATTGTGGTATCGGTGATGCTGGTCCATCCATTGTCGGGATCGGGGTTGCCTATGCGAGCCACAATATCGAGCGTAATGCTACCACCGTTTTTTTCGAGTGTCATAGCATCGTTGCCATTAAAATACATCGCTTTATTGACATCGTAAACCGGACAACAAAAAGTGTCGGCTTTGGCTTGTAGTTCCGGATCAACCATAATTTCGTTGCCTGTGCCGTTGGGGTCGCGTTTGTCGAGCACAACAACGTACACATCTTTTGCAGGAACCACCCCGCTAAGGTTAACAGCGTTTGGGGTAGTGCCTCCATTGGAATAACGCACCAGTTGGTAGCCGTTAAGATTAATTGGGGCGGTAGTGGGATTGTAAATTTCGATGGCCTTGTTGTTGCCAGAGCCTTCAACGTATTCCGAAATGAACAAGTCGCTGCAGTTCTGAGCCATCATAAAGCCCGACATCAACAGCGCAACAATAAATAGTACTGATTTTTTCATGATTTAGAATTTTTAATTATTAAAATTTTATTAGCTGCAAAAATAGTTAAATGAATTTAAAAAGCAGTCGGCTTTCCATTTTTTTTGTCGGGTGAAAAGACGAAAATCGGCAACTCTCAGCCTACAGCCTTTAGGCGTTGGTTCATAGCCTTTAGCCGGTAGTAATTTTTTCTTGAGGTGAAGCGCAACGAAATATTACCACGAAATTATAAAACAAGCTCTCCTCTGCGTCCTCTGCGGCTTCTCTGCGTGCTCTGCGGTTAAAAAAAAATTAGCGGGAAATTCGCTTCATTGGCGGAAATTAGCGGACGGTCAAAAGCATCCGCGAATTCACACGAATTAGGCTAATGAACACGAAAAATGCATTAATAACTTTTTCCTCCGCGTCCTCTGCGGCTTCTCTACGTGCTCTGCGGTTAAAAAAAAATTAGCGGTAATTCGCTTCATTGGCGGAAACTCGTGGACTAT
>Ga0265293_10000975_pt1 | contig 65100 bp, 64 predicted proteins | sample Munlanlewell138R_FD_192505 | JGI IMG/M metagenome (GOLD analysis project Ga0265293, IMG submission 192505) | Leachate microbial communities from a municipal landfill in Southern Ontario, Canada - Leachate well 138R | ecosystem: Engineered > Solid waste > Landfill > Unclassified | place: Canada... | reverse complement strand
GATTTTTAGGACCGGACTTTGCGCTATTTGGTCGCTGGATCGAAATCCTGACCTTCGCGTTTCACGGCCAATCTTTCAGTGATATCGAACGTGAGATCCAGCGCTTTCGAAGAGCCGTGGCGTTGGGGACGACGCCAGATGCTGATCTAATCGAGGACTTCATCAAAGCGCGCGCCTTGACACTGGACAGACAGAGACGCATCGACATGGCGGTCTTGTTGGCAAAGCAGACCCGCCTGTCCCAGCACAACATATCGGATATTACCGGCGTGAGCCGAGACACCATTCGTAAGTACACTGCCGACGGGCCGACCGTCGTTCCAAAAAAGCGGAGGCGTGAGGCATGAGTCAGACCAATTTCCTGATCGGGCGAGGTGAATTGCTGACCCACGAAATCAAGGGACCCAAGCGCGGCATGGACAAGGCCGAGGTCTATACGTTACAGCAGGCGAAGAACCGGCTAATTCCGCAGTTTGCCGAGGTCGCGACGAGCCTTGACAGCTTGCCCGACAACGCGTGTCCTGGAGAGCTGAGTGTGGCACGCTTCGCGCTTAATCCAAGCTATATTGCACGCTCCTTCTTTCCGGTAGCCATGCTGCGAAGTGCAGGGCTTGAGTCAGTTGGTAGCCGGGCAGTCAAGCTCACACCCGACGCCTGGTCTAAGAAGGGTGAGCCTCGCGAATCGACCACTACCGAGCTCTTCGTGGTAGGCCAACGCCAAGCGTTCCGCCAATTGAAAGATTGGGCAAATCAGCTCGAAGATGGGTCAAGTGAAGCGAAAGACCTTTCGCATATCGAGCGTGTGTCAGCCTTCGAGGCCAAGGATCGCATCGTCTCTCTCGGAAAGACTAAAGATCGCTTCTTCGAGGTTGGTATCCACTTGCTACCCAACGACAACAATCAGTTTGTGCAACGCGCATTCGCCAAATATGCCGCTGAAGTCGGCGTGACCGCCCATGTCGATCTTGCGTTCATCGCCGGCAACTTGTGGTTTCTTCCGGTTGAGGGCAAGCACGAGAGCATCAAGCGTTTGGCAGAGTTTTCCTTTGTCCGCGTAGTTCGCCCGATGCCAAAGTTACGCGGCATGCGACCAGTACAGCGATCAGCTGGCGTGACTGTTACGTGCAGTCTACCGACGGATCAACCACTGTCTTCCGAACCCAAGGTGGCCATTCTTGATGGTGGTCTGCCGAAGCGACACAGCATCGAGCAGTGGTTGGGAGCATACCGCGTTCTGGATGACAGTGCGGCTGATGACCCTGGCGGCTTGGAACATGGTCTGGGGGTAACTTCAGCATTCTTGTTTGGGCCTATCGCGCCGAACGGCACCGCAGCACGTCCTTATTCATATGTCGATCACCTGCGTGTTCTGGATCGGGAGACCGATTCAGAAGATCCGCTGGAGCTGTATCGCACGCTAGGATTCGTCGAAGAAGTGTTGCTATCCCGCCAGTACCAATTCATCAACCTCAGCTTGGGCCCTGATCTTCCGATCGACGACACGGACGTGCACGCATGGACTTCCGTGATAGATGATCTCCTCAGCGATGGCGATACGCTGATGACAGTGGCCGTAGGCAACAACGGTGAAATGGATCGGACAGTTGGGAACGCCCGTGTGCAGGTACCCTCGGATTGCGTTAATGCACTGTCCGTGGGTGCTGCGAACGATGTTGATGCGGCATGGGGACGTGCGTCCTACAGTGCCATTGGCCCTGGACGCAGTCCCGGAGTGGTGAAGCCCGACTTGATGGCCTTCGGTGGTGACGCTGGCAGCTCCAAATATTTTCATGTATTGGCAGAAGGTACGAAACCGACGTTAGTGCCGCAACTAGGTACTAGCTTTGCTTCGCCGTACTTGCTGCGCAATGCTGTTGGCGTGCGTGCAATTCTTGGTGCCGATTTATCGCCTCTGGCGATCAAAGCTTTACTTGTTCATGGCGCTGACTCTGGCACCCATGACAAGATTGAAGTGGGCTGGGGCAAGGTGCCAGAGGACTTGATGGATGTCATTACATGCCCAGCAGGAGTGGCAAGAGTGGTCTATCAGGGCGAATTGAAGCCCGGCAAGTATCTGCGCGCGGCGCTTCCGCTACCGGCCAATGGCTTGCAGGGGAATATTCGTTTGAAGGCCACCTTTTGCTATGCCTCGCCGACCGATCCACAGGATGCTATCGCTTACACGCGGGCAGGCTTGGAAGTGGTATTCAGGCCCAGCGACAAAAAGGTCAAGGAAGGCAAAGCGAATGCCGAGACGAAGGGCTTCTTCGACATGAAGAAGTACGCGACAGAGGAAGAGCGCCGTTCTGATATGGGCAAATGGGAGACAGTCCTACATGGTAACAAGTCCATGCGCGGCAGCAGCTTGGACAATCCCGTTTTCGACATTCATTACAATGCGCGTGAGGCGGGCGGCCCGACTACAAACGCTGAGAAAATTCGTTATGCCCTGATCATCACGGTCGAAGCGCCCAAGCACACCGATCTCTACAATGAGATTTTGCGCGCTTACGCCAAGATGCTGGTACCCATCCAACCGAAAGTCACATTACCGGTGCGCTTGTAAAAGCAACGCAGGAAACCAGTGTCAATAAAGGATTTATGGGTAAGCGTCCGGCGATCAAGGTGTAATCGTCGGACGCTTACAAAGCCGCGCTGGATCAGTACACTGGCAGTACACTCACCCGTTCTGGCCATCTTCGCAAAATTACGCTAACCTACTGTCACGTAAATACTTTTAGCTTTTCTGGCTTACGGTAGATTACCCCTGATTTTGCTGGGCTTGCAGCGTTGCGTGCAAACTCATAATCGCTTGGTCGTAGGTTCAAGTCCTACTGGGCCCACCATCATCTCCATTTCCGAACGGCTCCAAGGCGCGGTTTCGCTACAGTTAGTAGTAAACCGTACCCTAAGCTGAGTCGCTATCGGTGAGATCGACGTTGCTGGGCAGCAGAAGCTCACGCCGTGGCCGCTAGGGGGCTCCAAACCGGTAACGCAGCTCGGCGCCGTACATTCGCGGCGGACCGTACACCACGGAGGTCATGCCAACAAAGGCGCCGCCCGCCGCCACACCAGAGACATATTCCCGGTCAAACAGATTGCGCACATGAAAACTCAGATCCAGGTTGCTGCCAGCGACACTGTTGAGGTCCAGGCGCAAGTTGGTGAGTTTGTAGGAGGGGGTATCGAAGTCGGTGAACCTCACGTCGTCGGTCCAGTAGTAGTCGGCATTGAACACCAGTTCATCGGCGATGCCAGCGAGAGGCATTGCGTAGCGCAGCCCGGCGATGACGGTTTTCTGCGCCGCATAGGTAAAGGGAATTCCTCTGTCTGCGATATAGGGGTCGAGCGCCGGGGGTACCTCGAACTTCTTGGTTTTCATGTCGAGGTAGTTGGCCGCGAAATTCAAACTCAGGGACTCCGATGGCGCCACCACCAGTTCAAAATCCGCGCCGGAGACCTCCGATTCCCCCAGGTTGACCAGCATCACACCACCAGCGGGATCGTTGCCAAGATCGCAATCGCCATCGGGAGAAACACCAGGGGGGTTGTCGATTGCCGGGTTGCAGAACGCGAGAGCGGTCTGCACGCCGGTGAGCCCCGACTGGACTTTCTCGTATTTGCCTAGAAATACCGAAAGATTGCTGCGCACCGCCACATCCCCCAGGGTCCAGTCGGTCCGCAAGCCGAGTTCCACATCGGTGACGGTTTCAGGTTCGAAGGACTGGAGCGGAGCCAGCCGGCCGCTGAAGGTGGGTCCATTGACGCCTCCCGCCCGATAACCCCGCCTGGAAACCACATAGGTAAAGAGGTCCGGCGTTATCTGCCAGTTGAGGCCGACTGACCAGGTGGTTTCCTCGGAGCTGGTCTTGTTGATGCTGGTATTGAGGGTATTGTCCCTGCCCGCTTCACAGTCGCCCAGATCCACGTCCTTGGAAAAACCGGTGACCCCCGTACCGATACAGGCTTCGATATCGTCTTCGGTATAGCGCAGCCCCAGCTCGAGTTGCAGGCCGTCGACTACGGAGGAAAGGTCGTAAGACAGATGGGTGAAGATCGCCTTGCTTTCCTCGGTGATAAACGTATAGGCGGCCAGTGGTGGGGGCGTGCCGGGAACATGGCCAAACACCACTTGTGATCCCTGTGGTCCGCCGGGCTCGCTCTTGAGCCAGAAGGCGCCGACCAGCCAGTCCAGCCTGTCGTCGAACAGTTTGCCGCGCAGTTGCAGCTCGTTGCTGAACTGTTCGGTTTCGTTGGTAAGGTTGGCCTTGATATAGTTGACCGGTGTGCCCGCAGGATAAGGGCCCGTGCCATCGGCGGTGAGAGTGAACATGCCGTCGGTATTGGTATTAAGGAACAGCGCCGTGTCGCGGTAGCCGAAAATATTGACCAATTGGATGGCGCCGAAGTCGATTTCGGTGCGGTTGGTGACACTGGTTCTTTCGTTTTTCTCGTCATCCGGGCTCTGGAAACTGCGGGTTTTGTAGGGTCCCCACTGTTTTTGCTGGGCAAGGGCATCGAATGCGGAGGCTTGCAGACCGAGCGACGCCAGCAGGGTCTGCCCCAATGCGACATCGGACAAAATCGAAGCCGAGCCGCCGCTGTCGCTTTTGTAGTATTCGAAAATCGTGGTATTCGAGAATCCATCGACGGGCTCGAGCAACAGTGAAGCCCGGTAGGACTGGTCATCGATATCATCCAACTCGCCACCTGCGCCGATGTTCCTGGTAAAGCCCTCCCGCTCATTGATACTGGTCGCCAGCCTCAGGGCCACCCGGCCGTCCGCCAGGGGCAGGTTGACCGCCCCCTGGACCTTGCGGCTGTCGTAATTGCCGATACCGGCGCTGACATATCCCTCAAATTCGTGGCTGGGGGCCACCGGGGAATAAAGGATCGCGCCGCCGGTGGTGTTGCGACCGAACAATGTGCCTTGCGGCCCCTTCAATACTTGCACCGAGGCCATGTCGTACTGGGGCACGAAGCTGCCCATGAAGGGATCCGGCACTTCGGCAAAGTAACTGACCACAGCGGGAGAGCTGGGCCCGAAGGTGGTTTTGGATTGCCCACGTATCTGGTAGACGACATTTTGCCTTCCCCCCGTACCGGACAGGAAAACGCCCGGCGTTGAGAGTTGCAGGTCCTCCGGGTTGCTGATGGACGCCTCGCGCAGCGCGGCATTGTCAAAGGCCGATACCGAGACCGGCACCGACTGGATACTTTCCTCGGTGCGCCGGGCGCTGACGGTAATTTCCTCGATCGTGCGCGCCGCCTGACTGCCCGGCAGCGGTTGCGCCAAGGCCGGGCTGAAACACATTATTCCCGCGACAATGGCAATGGGGAGGCGCGCCTTTGCATAAAATACCGTCATGGAAAACCTCTTATTATTCGATTATCAGTAAAGGCTATCTATCGCCGGGTTACAACAGGCTATCGATATTGAGGGATCGCAATCACTATGGCATCAAACCGGAGGGAGTCAAGGTGCGCTATATGACGGCTATCAATCGCGGTTGTGCGCAAATGAGTGGCGCCATCGTGTGAAAACCGTGGCCCGGTGGTGGAATCTGGATCTTCCGATGCGAAGAATAGGACCGCTCCCGGCCCGGGTTCTAGTCCTCATCGATTGCCGCAAAGCGTTCGGCGAGGTGGTCCACGAGGGCGCGAACCGAAGGCAGCAAGCCGCGCCTGCTGGGGAAGACAGCGTGGATGATCTCGCGACGCGGCGCCCACCCGGGCACCAGCCTGACCAGCGAACCGGCGGCCAGGTGTTCGCGGACCATCAACAGCGGGAGCTGGACAACGCCGACCCCGGCCAGCGCCGCGTTTCTCAGCGCGATCATGTCCGTGGTCACGAAGCGGGGTGTATGGTGCACCGCGCACTGAGCCTCATTCGGCCCGAACAGCGTCCAGCTGTAAGCCTGTTGTGGTTGACCGAGCCCGAGGCTGGGCCAGTCGTTCAGCTCGGCGGGCGCAACGGGCAGCCCTCTCTCCCGGACGAGCATCGGGCCGGCAACCAGGCATTGCCCGCGATCGGCCAGGACACGCATCACCAGATCGCTGTTCTGTAACGGCGGGGGACGCACGCGGATGGCGACATCCACGGCTTCGCTGACGACGTCGACGAAGCGGTTGCTGGCTTCCAGTTGCACTGTGACGCCAGGGTATCGGGCCATGAAATCGGCCAGCATCACGCCGACGTGCGCGTGGAGCAGTGCCACCGGGCAGGTCACCCGTATCAGGCCGCGGGGCTCGGCCCGCGAGGCGTCGATGACCTCCTGCGCAGCCTCGGCTTCCACCAGCATCGCCTTGCAGTGATGGTAGTAGGTCTGTCCGATATCGGTCACCGAAAAGTGACGTGTCGAGCGCTGGATCAGCCGCACACTGAGCCGCTCCTCCAGCATGGCGATACGTCGACTAAGCTTGGACTTGGGTACGCCCAGCGCCCTGGCGGCCGGCGCGAAACCGCGGTGATCTACCGCCTGGACAAAGTAATAGAGGTCGTTCAAATCCTGCATGGGGCACCTTACCGTTCGGAATCCGGGTCATTCAAAATGCCGGTCGTCCCAAATATAGGACTCTGTTGCCCGGTTCAGCAGACTACCCGGATCCGGGTTTCGAATCTATGCTCTCGGAAACCATGCATTTATCCGGACTCTGAGGAGAGCAACATGAAAAAGATTCTTGGTATCTACAGTGCGCCCCGCCCCCATTGGGTCGGAGATGGCTTCCCGGCACGCTCGCTCTTCTCTTACGACAGCCACGGCAAGCAGCTCAGCCCCTTTCTGCTGCTCGATTACGCCGGGCCGATGGAGTTCACGCCCACCGCCACGCCGCGCGGTGTGGGCCGCCACCCTCATCGCGGCTTCGAGACCGTGACCATCGTCTACAGTGGCGAGGTGGCGCACCGCGATTCGACCGGGGAGGGCGGTGTTATCGGCCCCGGTGACGTACAGTGGATGACCGCCGGCGCCGGGATACTCCATGAAGAATTTCATTCTCCGGCGTTCAGCCGGTCGGGTGGCGTGCTGGAAATGGTACAGCTCTGGGTGAACCTGCCGGCCCGGGACAAGATGGCAGCCCCGGGCTACCAGGCTATCTTCGACCGCAATATCCCGGTGGCAGAGCTGCCCAACGGGGCGGGCACCGTCCGGGTCATTGCCGGAGAGTTTTCCGGACACGCCGGCCCGGCGCGCACCTTCACACCCATGAATGTTTGGGACCTGCGGCTGACACAGGGCGGTTACAGCGCGGTGACGCTGCCCGCAGGCTGGATCGGCGCGGCGATCGTTCTGCGCGGTGAGGTGCGGATCAACGGCAGCGCCATCGTCCGCGAGACTCAAATGGCGGTGCTCGACCGGGAGGGCGGCGACCTATCGCTCGAGGCCAGCAGCGATGCCACGGTTCTGCTGCTCAGTGGCGAGCCCATCGATGAGCCGATAGTCGGCCACGGCCCGTTCGTGATGAACACTCAGCAGGAAATCGTCCAGGCGATCAGCGATTTCAACAGTGGCCGCTTCGGCATGATGCCGCACTAGCTTTTGTCGGGCCGCCATGTCGGGAGCCCGACACACCGGTGCTTTGCACCCCTTGACCCCCGAAGGAGAAAACCATGAACAAGCCCTATATTCGTCTCGATAAAGACAATGCCGCCGTGCTGCTGATCGATCACCAGGCGGGCCTGTTGTCCCTGGTTCGCGATATCGATCCGGACAGGTTCAAGAACAACGTGCTGGCGCTCGGCGATCTGGCCAAGTACTTCAAGCTGCCGACCATTCTCACCACCAGTTTCGAGAACGGGCCGAACGGCCCGCTGGTCCCCGAGTTGAAGGAACAGTTTCCCGCCGCGCCCTACATTGCCCGCCCCGGCAACATCAATGCCTGGGACAATGAGGATTTCGTCACCGCCGTCAGGGCGACCGGCAGGCGGCAGCTGATCATCGCCGGTGTCGTCACCGAGGTGTGTGTCGCATTTCCCGCACTGTCGGCGATCGCGGAAGGTTACGATGTGTTCGTGGTGACCGATGCCTCAGGCACTTTCAACGAGGTGACCCGCCATTCGGCCTGGGACCGCATGTCACAGGCGGGCGCGCAGTTGATGAGCTGGTTCGGTGTCGCCTGTGAGCTGCACCGCGACTGGCGCAACGACGTCGAAGGTCTGGCGGCGCTGTTCTCCAGCCATATCCCCGACTACCGCAATCTGATTACCAGCCATGATGCCCTGTCGGCCGGCAGGTAAACAGACCACTGGATGCCCGTGTCGTTGACGGGCATCGCCCGCTGTCGGTTGCACGCCGAAGCCGCTCGCCTTGTCTGCGGTGTTCCTCGGCGGGCCATTGACTAATGGCGCGAATGTGGCTTTATTACCCATGGCTATCTTGGATCGGGCCCGACGTGCCACGGGCGGGCTGTACGCGTTCAGTCACTTACGGAAATAAAAGGAAAATAATATGATCAGAAAATCTCTTTCGCTTGTCCTGGCGTCATGCGCTCTGGTGGGATTCGGTACCAGTCAATCAGCGGCTGCCGATACGGTTCACTTGAAAGGCGGTGACCGGCTCACCGGCACCATTGTCAGTAAGCAGGGCGATCAACTGACACTCGACACCCCTTATGCCGGCAAGGTGGTGATCAAATGGAGTGAAGTGGCCGGCATCGAAACCAGCCAGCCGGCGCGTTTCATGCTCAAGGACCGCACAGTGCTCGATGCCCAGGCATCCGGAAAGGCCGATGAAACGGTGGTATTGCGCGCCGGCACGACCATCACCACCACGCCGATCGCGCTAGCCGAAGTGGAATATATCAACCCGCCGCCCGAGGTCACCGGCGAGGGTGTGAACGTCTCGGGGCGCGCTCAGCTCGGCCTCACCATGAACCGCGGCAACACCGACAACGACCAGCTGTATTACGATGCCGAGACAGTGATTCGCAGTGTCAAAAACCGCTTTACCATCGGCGCGACGGGTGAAAACAAGAAGGAAGATGGCACCGAGACCGCGCGCAATAACAGACTGTATTTCAAGTACGACCACTTCCTGACGGATAAATGGTATGCCTACGCCAATACCGATGCCGAGGAAGATAAGTTCAAGGATCTGAACCTGCGCACCACCATCGGCGCGGGCTCCGGTTATCAGTTCTTCGAAACGCCGGCGCGCAGCCTGTCACTGGAAGGTGGCCTCAGCTACGTCAATAACGACTACGATATTGCCGACGACGATGGCTACGCGGCCGGGCGCTGGGCGATGCGTTATGCGCAGTACCTGTTCTCCGGCGGCACACAGTTCTTTCACGATCACGAGGGCTTGGTCAGCCTCGAAGACGCCAGCGATCTGATCATCCGTGCACAGACCGGCTTGCGCTTTCCGCTGGTGGCCAATCTGAATGCCACATTGCAATACAACATCGACTGGCAGAACAGCCCGCCGGCCGGGTTCAAGAGCACGGACTCCAGCTATATCGTGAGTATCGGCTATCTCTGGTGAGACAACCGTGGTTTACAGTGCGCCTTCCAGCTGCAGCAGGGCGCGTTTCCTGTCGATACCTCCGGCGTAACCGGTCAACGACCGGTTTTTGCCGATGACCCGGTGGCAGGGGATGAGAAGCGAGATCGGGTTGCGGCCGATGGCGGCGGCGACCGCGCGGGTGGCGGCGGGCCGGCCGAGTTGTGAGGCGATCTCGCTGTAGCTGCGGGTGTCACCGTCGGGGATCTGCCGCAGGGCCTGCCATACCTGCTGTTGGAAGCCGGTGCCCAACGGAGCCATCTCGATATGGTGGTCGAGCCGGCCGCTGCGGAAATAGGCGTCGATCGCGCTCTGCGCGGCGTCGAGCAGCGCCGACTCGCGCGCCTCGCGCCATGCCGTGGTTGGTGTGGGAAAGTACTTCTGGCCGGCAAAATAACAGCCGGTCAATGCCTTGCCATTGGTGGTGATGCGAAGGGTGCCGAGAGGAGTGGGGAAATCTCTGTAGTCAATTGTCATGGGTATTCCTGCCGTCAGTGAGGTTGCCGATGCTCCACAGATGCAAGGTCATGTAGCTGCGCCAGGGACGCCAGGATTGCGCCAGGTGGCGAGCCTGGGCAGCCTGCATCTTGTGGCCGTTGAGCGTCGAGAGGGCGGCCAGCACGCCGGCGTCGGCGGCCGGGAAGGCATCGGCGTGGGAGAGCGCCCGCATGGCGATGTACTGGGCCGTCCAGTCGCCGATGCCGGGAATGGTGAGCAGGCGCTCGATCTTGTTTTCGGCGTCGAAGCCGGGCTCCAACAATGTCGGATCTTCGCGATACCGCCTGGCCAGCTCGATGATGGCGGCAGCCCGCTGGCGGATGATGCCGAGTTCGGCGATCTGCTCCACAGCCAACTCGGCGATCGTCGTCGCCGAAGGAAAGCTCCGGTTGAGGTCGGGAAAGGGAGTGGCCACCTCGCAGCCAAAGCGGTCGACGAATTTGTGCAGCCAGGTGATAGCGGCGCCCACGGTAATCTGCTGGCCGGCGATGGCGCGCACCGCGGCCTCGAAGCCGTCGAGGCAGCCGGGCATGCGCAGGCCCGGCTGCCAGTCCTGCAACTGGCCGAGTGCAGCCTGGATTTCGTGAGGATTTTGGCTGAGATCGAGAAAGTGGCTGAGAGAGCTTCTGATGATGCTCAGCCGGGGCAGCAGACCGTGAGCCAACTTGATGGCGATACGCTGACGTGCCGCTCGATGGCTGATTTCGACCCAGCCCGTCCAGCTGTCACCGCCGGCGTCGCGCAAGGTGATGACCCGCCGGTAGCTGTCGCCGGCGACGGCTTCGACGCCGCGTATGGCACGCGGTTGCAAAAAGTGCAACAACTGGCGCCAGGCATAGGGTGGGCGATAGCCGAGTTCGAAAGAAAAGACGTTGGCGTCCGCCGCGATCCCCTGCCTGCGGAAGCGCGACGGTGGCATCCGGTAGGTCTGCCGAAAGACCGTATTGAATCGCGGCAGGCTGCGGAATCCGGCGGCCAGGGCGATGTCACTGATCGGCAGCCGGGTATCCGTCAGCAGCTGCTTGGCGAGCAGCAGGCGCCGCGAATGGTTGTACTCGCCGGGACTCACCCCGTACTGATCATGGAAAATGCGCCGCAGGTAGCGGCTGCTGATGCCGAGGCGGGCAGCGAGGTGTTCCGCCGAGTGGGTGTCGAGCATGCCCTTGTCGATCATTTGCCGGGCGGCGTGGGCGAGGCTGTGGCCACTGTCCACCGGGGCGTAGCCCGGAGCGATTTCCGGACGGCAGCGCAGGCAGGGGCGATAGCCGGCTTTTTCCGCGGCCGCGGCACTCGGGAAGAAATGGGTATTGGCGGCATTGGGGGTTCTCACCCGGCAAATCGGCCGGCAATAGATACCGGTGGTCGAGACGCCCACGAAAAAATGGCCGTCAAAGCGGGCGTCGCGGCTTACCAGGGCGGAGTAGCAGATATCGCGGGTCAGTTCCATGGCTCAATCATAGCCTTTGCCGGGCGCTGAGACTGCTCGTTTTCGGAACTCGTCTTCTGCTTCCCGGTGTCGTCGGCAACAATCCGATACGAGTAATAGTGGTTTTCATTTGTATCGAGGCTGGTTAGAATCCGCATATGCCCGGGATGGGCATATGCAGGGAAGCATGTCGATGATGATGCTCGTACAGGATGTGCGTTGGGCAATGGAATGCCGGTTTCCCTGCTCTTTATCCTCCGGTCCAGCAACCTGGTTTCAGAGTTGCCTTTTGCCGATCACAACAGGCGGGCGACAGGGCTTACTGCTGAAGGCCGGGCGCTGTGCGCGGATGACTCGTGCCTGAAAGGGCGTCGTGCCGGTCGACAGGAAGTCTGCTACCATCCTGCCGGTCGTCAGCCTGGGTGGCGGTGCTTGGTGGTCCGCGCTCGGGCGATATCTTGAGCTCAGCCTGTTCTGTCCAAGAGAGGCGAGCGCAGTGGATACCGGAGTGGATCATGAATGTTCAAGGCGTAATCGAAGACAAGATCGGCGGGGAGCTGTCGCCTCGACACCTCGAGGTGATCAACGAGAGCCACATGCACAGTGTGCCGCCCAATTCACAAACCCATTTCAAGGTAATCGTGGTGAGCGATGCCTTTGTCGGCAAGAGGGCGGTACAGCGGCATCAAATGGTGTACCGGATCCTCGCCGAAGAGTTGCAGACGGGTGTTCACGCCCTCGCCCTGCACACCTATTCACCGGAAGAGTGGCAGGGTGCTGCACCGGATTCGCCCAATTGCCTGGGCGGTTCCAAGACCACACCCACCTGAGGTGGTGGTTCCTCGCGGTGCGGGCCCTGCCTGCGGCGTCACCTGCCGGCAGGTCGCCATGCAACGATCACCCATCGACAACAACTCAAAAACCAGAAGGCGCGATTACCATGAAAAAACACGGTCTCCTATCACTGTTGCTCGCCGCTGCCGCCAGTCTTGCTCTGGCCGGTCCGACGCCGGCTCCGGATGGTGCCAAGGCAACGATCATCTCGCCTGAGGACGGCGCCACCGTCAACAGCCCGGTGAAAGTGGTATTTGGCCTCGGAGGCATGGGGATCGCACCCGCCGGTATACAGCATGCCAACACCGGACACCACCATTTGCTGGTCGATGTCGATGGACTGCCGAACCTGGACCTACCCATTCCCACGGATGCCAATCACATCCATTTTGGCGGCGGCCAGACGGAGGCGGAATTCGAACTCGCGCCCGGTACCCACACCCTGCAACTGCTGCTGGGGGACTATTCCCATATTCCCCACAGTCCGCCGGTGAAATCCGAGGTCGTTACCATTACTGTTGAATAACAGTTGTTGAATAACAGTTGTCGAGTAAAACAAGCAGTAACAAGGGGTGTGATCTGGCTCATAGGGTGCGCTGAAGAATGAAGCGCACCACTCCGAATGGACCCCGCCGGTGCGCTTCCTGCGTCAGCGCAACCTATGAAAAAACTATCTGGTGACGGAAAAAGGGTGATTTGGCTGAGCTGAATCACTCTTTCTTGTCATAAAGACAATAAAAGCCCTACAAATACTATGTGAATTAATCTGGATCAATTTTCATGAATCCGCTCGGTGCTGTACTGCCATCGAACCACTTACCGAGGGGAATATCATGAAACTGCAACCTTTAGCACTAACCCTTTCGTTCGCTGCCGCAGCCCTGGTGGCACAAGCGGCCAGCGCCTACCAGGCGGGAGACATCATCCTGCGCGCAGGTATCATCAGCGTCGTTCCCGAAGATAGCAGCGATGGCGTCGCCATCCCCGCACTGGGGATCGGTGAGATGCCCCGTTCCGGAGTCGAGGTCGACAGTGACGCTCAGCTCGGTCTGACAGTCACTTATATGCTGAGCCCGCTTCTGGGGGTGGAGTTGCTGGCGGCATCGCCATTCAGCCATGACCTCACCGCCAACCTGGGTGCCGGGGCGAAGGTGACTGCCGGTGACACCAGGCATTTGCCACCGACGTTGTCGCTGGTCTGGTACCCCTTCGGCGGAGGCGATTCCGCCATCCAGCCCTACCTGGGGGCCGGTATCAATTACACGGTGTTCTTCGATGAAGACGTCGACGGTGACCTCGAGGTGCTTGCCGGCAGCCTCGCCGGGTTGGGCGGTCCGCTGCCGATGAAGCTGAAACTGGATGACTCCTGGGGCGCGGCGGTGCAGTTCGGGGTGGATTTTGCTGTCAGCGAACGCTGGCATGTCAATGCATCGGTGCGCTGGATCGATATCGATACCGAGGCCACCTTCAGGGCCCGGGGATTGGGGACGGTGATCGCCGTCGACAAGGTCGAGATAGACCCATGGGTCTATCAGATCAATCTCGGCTACCGGTTCTGAAGGACGCTGCCTTGAAGGTGTGGCGGCACTCCCGCCACACCGCCCCGCTTCAGCTGTTGGCCATCGCCTTGAGGCGATCGATATCGGTGATCTCGATTTCCTTTTTGTCCACCACCAGCAGTTCCAGCTTCTGGAAACGGCTGAATACCCGGCTGACGGTTTCCACCGTCAGCCCCAGGTAGTTGCCGATATCGGCACGGGACATGGGCAGGCGAAAGCGGGTGCTGGACAGTTTGCGCCGGGCGTTGCGCGCGGAAATACTGGTCAGCAGGGTGGCGACGCGCTCTTCGGCGCTGTTCTTGCTGAGCATGGTTATCAGCTGCTGATCATTGGTGATCTCGCGGCTCATCAGGCTGAAAAAATGCCTCTGCAGGGAGGGGATCTGGATGCTCAGTTCTTCCATGCGAGTAAAGGGAATCTCGCAGACCGCGGATGTTTCGAGGGCAATGGAGGCATTGATATGGTTGGGGTGGCCGATGCCATCCATGCCGAAAATTTCACCGGGCAGATAAAAGCCGGTGACCTGTTCGACGCCCTCGTTATTGACGGTGAAACCCTTGATGGCACCGCTGCGCACGGCGTAGATGGAGCGAAACGGCTCGCCGGCGTGGTAGATGTACTCGCCTTTCTGGAGAGGCCGCCCGCGCTCTATGATCCGGTCCAGGCGGTCGATTTCATCGGCCTGCAGAGCCATCGGCAGGCACAGGGCATTCATGCGGCAATCGCCGCAATTGATGGCACCATTATGCGGACAGTTGATGTCCATCGGAGCGTCCCTCATCTTTGAGTCGATGGATTATAGCCAGTCCGTCATTTGTCGCCACCGATTATTGCCAGGAAGAGGTGGTGAAGGTTGTAAATGCCGTCGCGGGTCAGGGTCAACTGCTGTGCGCTCTGCTCCACCCACCCCAGGGCCAGCAGCCGGTGCTGCACTGCCGGAGCCAGCGCCGGCGCGCGGTGATAACAGAACAACTCCTGGATCAACTGGTAGAGGGGCTGATCGCCCACGGGGGTTGCGCTCCAGCTGATCGCCGGGATACGGCGGTGTTCGAGGCGCTGGCGGTAGTCTTCGGGGTTGCCGGTGTTGCGATAGAGATAGCCGTCGACCAGGCCGTCGGCGCTGAGGCCGAGCCCCACCCAGAGGGTGATATCGCTGCAGTAGAAACCCCAGGGGCCGTAGGCAAGCCGGCGGCTTGCCAGCAATACCCTGTCCGGATGGGATGGCCCCTTGAAGCAGTGATCGTTGAATAATTGGTAGCCTTGTTCTTCGAGCTGGCGGGCGCTTTCGGCAAACAGTTTACGGCAGGCGGCAAGGGCCTCTGCCGAGGCGGCCCGGGGCAGGCACTGGACCAGCTCGATTTCCTCGGCACGGGCCAGCATCAACGTCGCCAGCACCCGGGCAAGGAAGGTTCCGCTGGTGTCCTCGCCGTAGAGCAGGGTGCTGCGCAGGCGAAAGCTGGCGAAGTCCCCGATCGTCACCAGTGCCCGCTGGCACTGATTGGTACTGTGGTCGGGGCCGGCGAAAGTGGCGTCAACCAGCAAGCGGACGACGTCGAAGCCAAGCCCTCTGAGCAGCGCCAGGTTGTCGCGCGCGCAGTGCTCCGGCCCGAGATCTATGCCGCGGCTGGAGCCCGATGCCTGCCGCAGGTTGAAGTGGCCGCAGAGGCGGAAGACCAATTCGGTGAGCGCCTCGGCGGGCAGCTGGCGCAGCGGGTAGCCACGAAACCACAGGCTGCTCACCGCGCCGCGGGTGGCGATCGCGGCGGTTTTCAGAGTGATTTCCCGCGCCAGGAGATGCGGATAGTCGGGGAAGTGGCGGGCGGGAAAATACACATTGACCCCGACAGGGGAAATGCTGTGGACATTGCCGGGCTGCGCCTCGATGCGCGGCTCGACCATTACTTCCGGCAGCAGGCTGAAAGGTGGTTCGCTGTGTATCAGCCCCGGATTCACTGTTGTTTCGCCTCTCTCGACAGAGCATGTGGTGGGCACTGTAAGGCGTTGGCGGGTCGCTACCAATGATGCAAATCAACAGACGGAAAATCCAGGGGGAGCTACACTGACATTGGACAAGGACTAAGCGAGGGTAGCTATGAATACAGTGTTGGGAGTGATTACCGATTGGGAGCTTGCCGGCCAGGTGGTAGTGCGAACGCGACAGCTGGCCAGTGCCTACGGTGCCAGAGTGTGTATCTATTGTCCGGTCACGGACCAGCTCGAGGAGATGAACCGCTATATCGGTTTCGACAATTACGAGGCGGTGAAGGAGGAGATTCTGGCGGACAACCGTTCCCGCCTCGACCACCTGGTGGGCGAGGAGGACATCGACATGGCTCTGGACTGGCAGTCACATCCCTACAAGGGTGTTGCCCTGCAGGCCGAAGAGCGCTCCGCCTCGCTGATCGTCATGGCGATGAACGAGCACCACGTCATCGGCGATCTGCTGCACAAGGCCGACGACTGGCATCTGTTGCGGGCGGCGCCGTGCCCGGTGCTGCTGCTGTCCCGGTCACAGCATCCGTTCCGCTCGGTGGTCGCCGCGGTCGACAGTCTCGATGAATCGGAAGCCAACCAGGCGTTGAGCGCCCGGGTGCTGGACGAAGGGCGGGCGCTGGCCGATGTCATGAAGCTGCCGATGACGGTGATCTCGGTGGTCCCCGAGCCCACCTACATCTACGGTGACATGGCGGCGAGCAGCCTGTTGCTCGACTATCGCGGGCAGGCGGAAAATGCCGCGCGCCAGAACCAGAGGGCCCTGCTGGCCCGTCTGGGGGTCAAGTCCGAGCGCCAGATGGTGGCCGTGGGGCCGGTCGAAAAAGTGCTGGAAGAAGCCGTTGCCGATGCCGGGATCCTGGTGGTGGGTACCATTTCCAACAAGGGCTGGAAGGGCTTGCTGGTCGGCAATACCGCCGAACGGATCCTCAGCCGGGTCAACGGCGACATGCTGGTGGTCAACTGAAACCGGAAGGCTGCCGCGGGCGGCAGCCAGGGTTCCCCGGGGGTGAAAATCCGTCAATCGTGAGGAGAAAACGAGTTAAATCATAATGTGTTGATATACAAGGATTTGTTTTTATTGACTGGATCGTCGTTTGGCCCTAATTTGCGCGCAATTGGCGAGTGCCAAACTCTGTCGCTATGAGGTTCTTTTCAGCCTTCTATTTTTGAGGAGCAATCTGCTGATGAGTGACGAAGACGACGATAGCCTGGATGATCTGGAAGAAATGGAAGAAGAAGTCGAGACTGCCGAGGAAGAACAGGTCAAATCCACGCCCCTGGAGGATCTCGAGGCGCGGCGCCGGCTCGAAGCCAAGCTCGAAGAGCGGCGGTTGCGGAAGTTGATACAGGATTATGATTTCGACGATATCGGCTGACAGGGACACTCTCCTGTCGAGAGCCCGGCTAGAGCCGGGCTTTTTTGCGGCCGGCCGGTGAGCTGGCGGCGCCCTCCGTTGGCTTTTTTCTCAGGAGCCTGCATCGCCGGAGGATTTTCGGCATAATAGCGCGCACTTTGCGACAAGAGATGCTTTTGTTGAGCGCGTCACCGATTCTGGAATGCCGGGACATCACTTTTGAACGGGACTATATGCCTGTTTTTGCCGGGCTGTCGTTCGCCTTGCAGCCCGGTGAGGTACTTCAGGTCAGCGGTGCCAACGGCGCCGGCAAGACGACCCTGCTGCGCCTACTGGCAACCTCGCTGACGCCGTCGTCCGGCCGTATCCTGTGGCGCGGCGATGATCTCGGGCGACGCCGCGCCGAATACCGCTTCGATATGATCTATCTCGGCCACCAGACCGGGGTCAAGGGCGCGCTGACGGCGCGGGAGAATCTCTCCTGGTTGCTGCCCCTGCATCCCAACGCCGAGCGCACCATCGACCGGGCCCTCGCCATGGCGGGCCTTGGCGGGCTCGAAGATGTTGCCTGTCATACCCTGTCCGCCGGCCAGCAGCGCCGGGTCGCCCTGGCCCGGCTGCATTTGAGCGCCGCCACGCTGTGGATTCTCGACGAACCCTTTACCGCCATCGATCGCAGCGGTGTGGCGGGGCTCGAGGCGCTGATCCAGGGCCATGCCCGACGCGGTGGCGTGGTCGTGGTCACCACCCACCAGCGCCTGGGCCTCGACGGCGTGCGCCTGCTGGAGCTCGAGCCCTATGGCCACGGCTGAGCTCGCCACCGGTCGCGGTGTTCGCGCGCTGTTCGCGCGGGATCTGACCCTCGCGTTTCGCCATCGAGGTGAAATGGCCAACCCCTTGATCTTCTTTGTCATGGTGGCGACCCTGGTGCCTCTCGGCATCACCCCCGAGTCCTCCCAGTTGGCGCGGCTGGCACCGGGAATGATCTGGGTGATGGCGCTGCTGGCAACCTTGCTCTCGGCGGAAACGCTATTTCTTGCCGACTACCGTGACGGCACCCTGGAGCAACTGGTATTGTCGCCTCAGCCCTTGTGGCTGCTGGTGTTGACCAAGGTAGTGGTGCACTGGCTGGTGACCGGATTGCCGCTGACGCTGTTGTCGCCATTGCTGGGGATCATGCTGTCGCTGCCGGAGGCCGGTTACTGGCCGATGATGGCCAGCCTCGCTCTCGGCACGGCCGCGCTCAGCATGATCGGCGCCATCGGCGCTGCCCTGACGGTGGCCATTCCCAGGGGCGGCCTGCTGTTGTCGCTGATCGTCATGCCGCTGTACATGCCGGTGCTGATCTTCGGCGCCAGCGCGGTCCAGCAGGCGGTGGACGGCATGGCTGCGACCGGTGCCCTGGCGATTCTCGGTGCTTTGTTGGCCTTTTCCTGTCTGATCTCGCCGTTTGCCACGGCGGGTGCACTGCGAGTGAGTTTGCATGGTTAAGACGCGTTCGTTCGAATGGTTTCACCGCCTCGGCTCTCCCCAGGGGTTTTATCGCATGACCAGCCCCTGGCTGCCCTGGCTGGCGCTGGCCTGCGCCGGCCTGCTGCTGCTGGGCACTGTTTGGGGACTCGGTTTCGCGCCGCCTGACGCCAAGCAGGGCAACAGTTTTCGCATCATCTATATCCATGTCCCCGCCGCCTTCCTTGCCCTTGCCGGTTATTACGTGATGGCCGTGGCGGGGGCCATTGGCCTGGTGTGGAAGATGAAGCTCTCCTACATGGTGATGAAAGCGGCGGCGCCGCTCGGCGCGGCCCTGACCCTGGTTTCCCTGGTAACCGGCGCCCTGTGGGGCAAGCCGACCTGGGGCACATACTGGGTGTGGGATGCGCGCATCACCTCGATGCTGGTGCTGTTTTTCCTCTACCTGGGTATCATTGCCCTGCACTATGCCTACAGTAGCGGCGAGGCGGCGAGCAAGGCCGCCGCGGTGCTGGCGCTGGTGGGAACCGCCAATATCCCCATCATCTATAAATCGGTGGACTGGTGGTATACCCTCCACCAGCCGGCCACCATCAAGCTGACCCAGGCTCCGAGCATTCACCCCGACATGTTTCATCCACTGCTGGTGATGATCGCGGGTTTCTACTGTCTTTACGCCCTGGTCCTGTTGCTCAATACCCGGGTGGAAATTCTCCGGCGCGAGCGCCACACCCGCTGGGTGCTTGATATGGTGGCCGGGGGACGGGCATGATGTTCCAGTTCGACAGTTTCGCCGCCTTTATCGCCATGGGTGGTCACGGCCCGTATGTCTGGATGTCATACGCGATTACCGCGCTGATACTGGCCTGGCTGGTGATCAGCCCGCTGCTGCGCGCCAGGCAGTTGCGCGCCGCGCTGCGGCGCCAGGGCCGGCGCAGCGGTGTCCGCGACCCCGCTGCAGGGACCCATGCTTCCTCTGGTCAGGAGAGTAACCGCTGATGCATCCAATTCGCCGCCAACGCCTGATTGCCGTCCTGTTCATCGCCGTTGTCGCCACCGCCGCGGTGGGGCTGCTGACCTATGCCCTGCGCCAGAACATCAACCTGTTCTATACGCCAGCGCAGGTCGTTGCCGGAGAAGTGCCCGAAGGTACCCGGATCCGGGTTGGAGGGATGGTGGTCAAGGATAGCGTGAGCCGGATGGGCGACAGTCTCGAGACCCGCTTCACGGTGACCGATGGCGAAGGCGATGTCGTCATTGTCTATACCGGTATCCTGCCGGATCTTTTTGCCGAGAACGAAGCCGCGGTCGCCACCGGGGAGCTGCGCGGTGATGGTGTTTTCGCCGCCACCGAAGTGCTTGCCAAGCACGACGAAAACTACACCCCTCCGGAAGTGGCGGATGCCATGAACAAAGCCAAGGAACGGGCCCTCGAGGCCCGCCAATGACTCCCGAGATCGGCCATTTCTGCCTGATTCTGGGCTTTGGCCTGGCCCTCGGCCAGTCGTCATTGCCGTTGCTCGGCTCGTTCACCGGCAATCGCCTGTGGATGGGGGCGGCCCGGCCGCTGGCGCTGGGGCAGTTCGCCCTGGCGCTGGCCAGTTTCGTGATCCTGGCCCAGGCATTTCTGGCGGACGATTTCTCGGTACTCTATGTCGTCAACAACTCCAACAGCCTGCTGCCCTGGTACTACAAGCTCAGTGCCGTGTGGGGCGCTCACGAGGGATCGCTGCTGCTGTGGGTGCTGACCCTGGCGGGCTGGACCGCGGCGGTGGCAGTGTTCAGCCGCAGCATGCCGTTGGTGCTGGTCGCCCGGGTACTGGCGATAATGGGCCTGGTGGCGGTGGGCTTCTACCTGTTCCTGCTGTTTACCTCCAATCCCTTTGAGCGTGTGCTGCCATTCCCCGCCGCCGATGGCTCCGATCTCAATCCGCTGCTGCAGGATTTCGGCCTGATCGTCCACCCGCCGCTGTTGTACATGGGCTACGTCGGTTTCAGCGTGCCTTTCGCGTTTGCCATCGCCGCGTTGCTGGCCGGTCGCCTCGATGCGGCCTGGGCCCGCTGGACCCGGCTGTGGGCCAACGCCGCATGGGCCTTCCTTACCGTCGGGATCGCCCTTGGCAGCTGGTGGGCCTATTACGAGCTGGGTTGGGGCGGCTGGTGGTTCTGGGACCCGGTGGAGAATGCGTCATTCATGCCATGGCTGGTGGGCACCGGCCTGGTGCACAGCCTGGCGGTCACCGAGAAGCGCGGCGCCTACCGCAGTTGGACCTTGCTGCTGGCCATTTTTGCCTTTTCCCTGAGTCTGCTCGGTACCTTCCTGGTGCGTTCCGGCGTGCTGACCTCGGTTCACGCCTTTGCCTCGGATCCGACCCGCGGCGTATTCATCCTCACCTTTCTCGGCATCGTCGTCGGCGGGTCGCTGCTGCTCTTCGGGCTGCGGGCCAAAACCCTGGGCTCGCAGGGAAGCTTCGACTGGCTGTCGAGGGAAGTTTTCATCCTGATCAACAACATCCTGCTGGTCATCGCCACCGCCATCATCCTCCTCGGCACCCTGTACCCGCTGGTCGCGGATGTGCTCGGCTGGGGCAAGATCTCGGTGGGACCGCCGTATTTCAATCTGTTCTTCGTGCCGCTGATGCTGATCCTGGCGCCGCTGATGGCGGTGGGCAGCATCCTCCGCTGGAAGCGTACCGAATGGAGCTGGTTGCGGCCGTGGCTGCTCGCCCCCGCTGTCCTGGCGGTGGTCGCCGGGCTGGTGTTTCCGTGGGCCTACGGCGGTGAATTTCACGGTGGCGCGGCGGTGACGGTGGCGGTATTCACCTGGGTGCTGGCCTTGATCGCGCGCGATCTGTGGCGCAAGTCGGCCCGTTCCGGCGGCCGGCTGTATGGCCTGGGGCGCCTGTCCGGCAGCTACTACGGCATGCAGCTGGCTCACCTGGGGGTGGTGTGCTGCATCTTCGGGGCGGGGCTGGTGAGCGTATACAGTGCCGAGAAGGACGCCAGGGTAGAGGTCGGTACCGTGGTGGAGGAAGGCAGCTACCGCTTCGAGTTTGTCCGTTTCGGCAAAGTGCCCGGCCCCAACTATCTGGCCGATCGGGCCGAGGTGATCGTGCATCGCGGCGACAGGGTGGTCGCCACGCTGTATCCGGAGAAGCGCCGCTACCTCGCCAGCGGCCAGGTGATGACCGAAGCGGGCATCGGTGCCGGATTGTGGCGCGACCTGTATATCTCGCTGGGCGAGCCGTTGCCCGGCGACGCCTGGGCGGTGCGGGTTTACGTCAAGCCCTTTATCCGCTGGATCTGGCTGGGCGCCCTGCTGATGGCCGGCGGCGGCCTGCTGGCGATGTTCGATCGCCGTTATCGCACGGTGCGGGCTCCGGCCGCCGAAGGCCGCGAGCTGGCGGTGGGGAGCTGATGATGAAAAATCTCAAACTGTTCATTCCACTGGCAATCTTTCTGGTCCTCGGGGTCTTCCTGCTGCGAGGTCTCGATCGCGACCCAAGCGAGCTGCCCTCGGCGCTGATCGATCGTCCGGTGCCGGCATTCACCCTCCCGGATCTACAGGATGGCACCCAAACGCGGGACCAGAGCCTGTTCCAGGGCCAGGTCAGCCTGCTCAACGTGTGGGGCACCTGGTGCGTGGCCTGCCGTGTCGAACACCCGTTCCTGGTGGAGCTCGCCGCCAGCGGTGTGGCGATCATCGGCATGAACTACAAGGATGAGCCCCAGGCCGCCCGCCAGTGGCTGGTCGATCTCGGCAATCCCTATCAAGTCAACTTCGAGGATCGCGATGGTCGCCTCGGCATCGACTTGGGGGTGTTCGGCGCGCCGGAAACCTATCTGGTGGATCACCGGGGAGTGATCCACTACAAGCATGTGGGTGTGGTCGATGCAAAGGTCTGGGCGCAGATGAAGCCGTTCTACGACCGCTTGCAGGCTGCCCGGGACAGGGAGCGGCCATGACCGGCGCCCGCGTTGTGCTGTTGCTGTGGCTGCTGGCCGGCTCCGCCGCCCAGGCGGTGATCGAGATAGCGCCCTTGTCGACGGCGGAGCTAGAAGCCCGCTACCGGGTGCTGATCGCCGAGCTGCGCTGCCCCAAATGTCAGAACCAGAACCTGGCGGACTCCGATGCCCCGATTGCCGCCGATCTGCGCGGCGAAATCCGTCGGTTGTTGGAGGAGGGGCGCAGCGATGACGAGATCGCCGCACACTTGGTGGCGCGCTATGGGGATTTCGTCCTCTACCGGCCGGCGGTTCAGCCCAACACCCTGGTCCTGTGGTTCGCCCCCGGTGTGCTTGTCGCCGTGGGGCTGCTGGTGCTGGTCGCGGTTATCCGCCACCACCGGCGGAGCGCCGTGGCCAGCCGGCCTCTGGCAGCGGCGGAACAGCAGCGGCTGGACGATCTGCTCGACAGCTGCGAGAAGGAGGATCGCCCATGATGTGGCTGGGCTTCGCGATCGCCGCTCTCGGCGCAGTGGCTTTTGTTCTCGTCGGTATGCGCCGCCGCAGCGCCGATGTTTCCGGCGCTGCCGAGAGGGCGTTCAATCGCACGCTGTACCGGGAAAAACTCGCCGAGGTCGATGCCCAGCATGCGGCCGGTGACATCGATGGCCGCCAGCACAGCGCTCTGGTGGTGGAATTCCAGCGCCAGTTTCTGGTGGATAATGCCGATCTTGCCGCTGGCGCCCCGCTCGGCGAGCGGGGTCGCTGGGCATTTCCCCTGCTGGCGCTGTTGGTCCCCCTGCTGGCGGCGGTGATTTATCTCGATTTGGGCGCTGCCGATGAACTGGCGTTGCGGGAGCTATTCGAGCGGCGCATGGTGTTGCTTCGCGGCGCGGCGCCAGAGGCGGAATTGAATACGCTGGACGCGGAGATTCTCGCCAGTCTCCATCACCTCGCCCGGACCAAAAGCGACCGCCCTGTATATCCGGTGCTGCTCGCGCGGCTCTACCAGGATCGCGGTGATTTTGCCGCTGCCGCGGAACACTACCGGGCAGCGGTGACCCGGCTGCCGGGCGACGGCGCACTGATGGGGGAGTATGCCCAGGCGCTGTTTTTTGCCGCCGGCAATCGCATGGGCCCGGAGGTCGAGGCCGCCGCCCAGGCCGCCCACAGCCTCGACCCCGAGGATCGGACCGCCCTCGGCTTGCTGGGTATCGCCGCCTATCAGGGAAATCGCTACGAGGATGCCATCCGCCACTGGCAGCAGGCAGTGCGGGGCCTGTCGGCCAGCGCTCCCTCGCGGCCCGCGCTGCTGGCCGGCATCCACAGCGCCGAAGCCAAGCTGGCGGCGGCCGGGGACCAGGGCGACGACGGCGCTACCGCGCCGGGCCTGAGCCTGGTGGTCGATGTCGCCCTCGATGACGGTTTCGATGTCCCGCCGGATACGACGGTGTTCGTCTATGCCCGGGCCTGGCAGGGTTCGCCCATGCCGCTGGCCATCAAGCGCCTGACACGGAGCGATCTGCCGGCGCGCATCACCCTCGACGAGAGCCTGGCCATGAATCCGGCGATGACCCTGGCGTCGGCCCGGGAGGTCGAGGTGGTCGCCCGGGTGTCGTTTTCCGGTACCGCCGTCGCGGCACAGGGGGACCTCGAGGCCAGCGAGGGACCGGTCGTTCCCGGCAAGGCCGGTGAACCTCTGTCCCTGGTGATTGCCCGCAGGATTCCCTGATCACAGGGGAAGCGCGGTCGTCGTCCCGGCCGGGTGGCCTGCGCCCGGCCATTCAGTCCTTGTCGCCGTGTCTCTACGGTGTAAAATCCTCCGTTTAGCCTGATACCCGCGAGGGGTATCGCCGGCCATAACCAACGAGTTGTCCATGCGTCTCAAGAGCATCAAGCTGGCTGGGTTCAAGTCTTTTGTGGACCCCACGACGGTTCATTTTCCCAGCAACCTGTGTGCGGTCGTGGGCCCCAATGGCTGTGGCAAGTCCAATGTCATCGACGCCGTGCGCTGGGTGATGGGGGAGAGTTCTGCCAAGCACCTGCGCGGCGAGTCGATGACCGACGTGATCTTCAACGGCTCCGGTGGCCGCAAACCGGTGGGGCAGGCGTCGATCGAACTGGTCTTCGATAACAGCGACGGCACCCTCGGCGGCGAATACGCCAGTTACGCCGAGATCGCCATCCGCCGCAAGGTCACCCGCGACGGGCAGTCCAGCTACTATCTCAACGGCAACAAATGCCGGCGGCGCGACATCACCGATATCTTCCTCGGCACCGGCCTTGGCCCGCGCAGCTACGCCATTATCGAACAGGGCATGATCTCCAACCTGATCGAGGCCAGGCCCGAGGACTTGCGGGTGTTCATCGAGGAGGCCGCCGGTATCTCCAAATACAAGGAGCGGCGCCGCGACACCGAAAACCGCATGCGCCGCACCAAGGAAAACCTCGAGCGTCTCACCGATATCCGCGATGAACTGGGCCGCCAGTTGCAGCGCCTCGAGCGCCAGGCCCAGGCGGCGGAAAAATACGCTGAATTCAAAAAGGAAGAACGCCAGACCAAGGCTCAGCTCCAGGCTCTGCGCTGGCGGCAGTTCAACGCCGAGTTGCAGAGCCGCCAGGCATTGATTTCCCGCCAGGAGCTGGACGTCGAGGCGCTGGTGACCGAACGCAGCAGCTGTGACAACAGTCTTGAGAAGCTGCGGCTGCAGTACACCGACGACAGTGACCAGTTCAATGCCACTCAAGGTGAGTTCTACGCCATCGGCGCCGAAGTCGCCCGCACCGAACAGTCCATCGAGCACATCCGCCAGCGCGCGCGGGAGCTGCGCCAGGATATCGAGCAGACCGAGCGCAATTACGCCGAGGTCGAGCAACACCTGCGCACCGATCGCGCCAGGGCCGAAGGCTGGCAGGCCGAACTGCTGGACATCGTGCCGACGCTGGAGTCGCTCAACGCCGAGGAAGAAGAGTCCGCGGCGCTGCTGCAGGACGCCGAGGATGCGATGAGCCAGTGGCAGGCCACCTGGGACGAATTCAACCAGCGGGCGGCACAGCCGCGGCAGAAGGCCGAGGTGGAGCAATCCCGCATCCAGCATCTCGAGCAGGTGCTGCGCCGCCTGGCCGAACGCCTGGAGCGGCTCGAAGGCGAGCGCCGCGAACTGCTCAACAACGGCCCCGGTGAAGAGCAGCTAGCCCTGCTCGACGACCAATTGGCGGAGATGGAAATGACCGCCGGGGACATGCAGGGTGAATTGGATGGCGTGGTCGGCGATATCGACCGGACGCGCAAGGCCTTTCAGCAGGGGGCGCAGGAACTCGGCGCGGTGCGCGAGCGCCTGCAGGCGCTCAAGGGCCGCCAGGCCTCGCTCGACGCCCTGCAACAGGCCGCGCTCGAAGACCACGGCGAGGAGCGCGAATGGCTCGACGGCCAGTCGCTGACCACCGCGCCGCGGCTGGCGGAGACCCTGGAGGTCGAGCCGGGCTGGGAGGTCGCGGTGGAGACCGTGCTCGGCAACCGGTTGCAGGCGGTGTGCGTGGCGGTGCTCGACCCGCTGATCGATGCCCTGCAGCAACTCGGCACCGGCGAGCTGACGCTGATCGCTGAACGCGAGTCGCCAGCCGGCGCAGCAGTGGGGCAGGGCAGTCTGCTGGTCGACCGGGTGCGCGGCAGCCAGGCGGCGACCCTGTTGGCGGGCATCCACGTCGCCGACAGCCTCGACCAGGCGCTGGCGCTGCGTCCGCAACTGGCGGCAGGGATGTCGGTGGTGACCGCCGACGGCGTGTGGATCGGGCCCAACTGGGTCCAGGTGGCGCGGGGCAAGAATGCCGCCGCCGGGGTGCTCAAGCGCAAGCAGGAACTGGCGGAACTGGCGCTTCAGCTCGAAGAATTGGAAGCACTCGGCGACAACCTCAGCGTCCGGCAGACGGTGCAGGAGGCCGAGCTTTCCAGCCTCGAGCGACGCCGTGAAACCCTGTCGCGGACCATCGCCGAACGCCAGCGGGAATATGCCGAGCTGCGTTCCCGGGTCAGCGCCGGCCGCATGCAGATCGAACAATTTGCCGCCCGTCGCGGCCGCGTCGAAGAGGAACTGGCGGAGATTCGCCAACAGCAACAGCTCGAACAGGAAAGTCTTGCCGAGGCCAGGGTCATTCTCCAGGAAGCCATCGACGCCATGGAACAGGACACCCGCCGGCGGGAAATCCTGCTCGATGAGCGGGACCAGGCCCGCAATCGCCTCGATGTCACCCGCCAGCGCGCCCGTCACACCCGTGACAAACTGCACGAGCTGTCGATGCGCGAACGCTCTGTCAGCACTCAGTTGCAGGCGGTCAAGGAGGGCATCGATCGGCTCGACGTTCAGGTCGCGCGCCTTCGGGAACGCCGTGAGCAGTTGCTCGCCACGGTCAGCAGTGAGGACGACCCCAGTGACGATCTGGCGCTGCAACTTGAAGAGCAGCTGGAAAAACGCCTCAAAGTGGAAACCCGGCTGACGGAGGCCCGCGCCCGTCTCGAAGAAGTCGAACACAGCATGCGGGAGGGGGAAAGGCGCCGTGGCCAACTCGAGGGGCTGATCCTCGACAAGCGCACGGAACTGGAGCAGACCAGGCTCCAGACCCAGGAAGTGCGCACCCGCTGCAATACCATTGCCGAACAGATCGCCGAACAGGGCTATCAACTGCAAACCCTGCTCGAAGAGCTGGGAGAGGACGCCGCGCCCCAGCTCTGGGAGGAGGAACTGGAACGCATTGCCGTCCGCATCCAGCGTCTCGGTGCCATCAACCTCGCGGCAATCGAAGAATTCAAGACGGAGTCGGAACGAAAAACCTATCTCGATGCCCAAAACAACGAACTGATGGAAGCACTGGAAACCCTTGAAAACGCAATCCGCAAGATCGACAGGGAGACCCGCACCCGCTTCAAGGAAACCTTCGACCAGATCAACGGTTCGCTGGAGGAACTGTTTCCCAAGGTCTTCGGCGGCGGCCACGCCTATCTGGAGCTTACCGGTGACGATCTGCTGGATACCGGTGTGACCATCATGGCGCGCCCACCGGGCAAGAAGAACACCACCATCCACCTGCTTTCGGGCGGCGAGAAGGCATTGACGGCGATCGCCCTGGTATTCTCGATCTTCCGCCTGAATCCAGCGCCCTTCTGTATGCTCGACGAGGTGGATGCGCCGCTCGATGATGCCAACGTCGGCCGCTATGCGCGCATGGTGGAAGAAATGTCCGACCGGGTGCAGTTTATCTACATTACCCATAACAAAATTGCGATGGAGATGGCTCATCACCTGATGGGCGTTACCATGCACGAGCCGGGGGTATCGCGACTGGTTGCCGTGGATGTCGAAAAGGCCGCTGAACTGGCGGAGGCCTGATGGCTGCCCGGGTGGTCATTCAGGGTTGATTTAATTCGTTGCAATGTTTTAATAAACGCTTGGTTTGCCGGAGTTAAAGTAGTTTGATGGGGCCGCCGGTTCAATACCGCAGGCCAGTTGCGGGTTCACCGCTGAGAACTACCCACCGGGTGCAGACCACCCGCAGATAGAGATAGAGGAATTCATGGATTTTGGTGCACGCGAAATTCTGATTTTACTGGGCATCCTGGTAATTCTGGCCATCCTTCTCGATGGCGTCAGGCGCGTCAACAGGTCCCGTCGTGGCAAGTTGCGCACCAGCGCCCGCCGCGCCAGCAAGAATGCCATCTTCGACGATGACGACGACGATTTTTATTCCACCGAGTTACCCGGCCGCAAAGCCCGGGTCGTCGAGGTGCGGGATGAGAAGAGCGCGGCGCAGGTCAGCGAGAAGATCCGCCGCGAGTGCGACTATGAACGCAACAAACTGACCGCGGCCTTCCGCAGCAAAAGCGAGTCCGAACCAGCGAAGCAACCCATTGACCGCGATCCGGCGATTTTCGATGTGCCGGAGAGCGCCATCCATGACGATCAGCGGGCACCCGGCGACCCGCGCGACGATCGCGACGACGCCCACGACCATCATGATGTCGCCGCGCCGGAGCCGATCCGCGCCAGCAGCCACGAGCAGAGCTACCGCCGGCCCGAGCCCGCGGCATTCAGTGCCGAACCGGAACGCATCGAGCCGCAACTGGCGGCACCGGTCGAGCGCCGTCCCGAGCCGCCGCGGCGGTCCTCTTCTGCCCGGGTGGCTGCCGAGGAGGATATCCTCATCCTGCACCTGATGGCGCACAAAGGTCGGCAGTTCGACGGTGAGAAGCTGCTCGAACAGCTGCTGGAGCACGGCCTGCGCTACGGGTCGATGAAGATCTTCCACCGCCATGAAAACAAGGACGGCTCGGGCCCGGTGCATTTCAGTGTGGCCAATTCGGTGAATCCAGGGGCCTTCGATCTCAACATCATGGATCAGTTCAAAACCCCGGGGGTGACTTTCATCATGCCTCTCGACGGCCTCGACCGGCCCCTCGAGTCGTTTGAAACCCTGATCACCACGGCCATCGCCATGGCCAGAAAACTCGGCGGTGAACTCAAGGACGAAACCCGCAGCGCCCTGACCAAGCAGACCATCGAGCACTATCGCCAGCGGATCATCGACTTTACCCGGCGCTCTTTCACTCTCACCAACTAAGCCCGGAGCAGCGCCGGTGTCGACTCCGGAGATCGAGATCCAGGCTGAAATGGTGCGCCTCGCCACTGCCTTGCACCATCACAACTATCGCTATTACGCGCTCGACGACCCCGACATCACTGACCGGGAGTACGACGACCTGCTGCGCCGGCTGCAGGAACTGGAGGAGCGTTACCCCCATCTCAAAAGTGCCGATTCCCCCACCCAGCGGGTCGGCGTGGCTCCGTTGTCCGGCTTTGATCAGGTCGAGCACCTGCAGCCGATGCTGTCCCTCGACAATGCCTTCAACGATCAGGAGGTGGCGGAGTTCGACCGCCGCGCCAGGGATCGCCTCAACTGGCGCCAACCCCTCGCCTATGTCTGTGAGCCCAAGCTCGACGGCGTCGCGGTCAGCCTGCTTTACCGCGACGGCAGCCTGGTGCGGGGCGCGACCCGTGGCGACGGCCGCCAGGGCGAGGACATTACTGTCAACGTGCGCACCATAGCCTCGATACCGCTGCGCCTGCAGGGCGATCAGCTCCCCCGGATACTGGAGGTTCGCGGCGAAATCTACATGTCCAGGGCCGGGTTCGAGGTGCTCAACAGCAGCGCCCGCGACAGCGGTGAAAAAACTTTCGTCAACCCGCGCAATGCGGCGGCGGGAAGCCTGCGCCAGCTCGATTCACGGATCACCGCCACCCGCCCCCTGGCGATGTTCGCCTACGGCGTCGGCCACAGCGAGGGCTGGCAGCTGCCCGGACGGCACTTTGCCGTGTTGCAACAGCTCCAGCACTGGGGGTTGCCGATCAATCCCCTGGTCGAAGTGGCGGAAGACCTCGACGGCTGCTACGACTATTACCGGCGCCTGGCGGAGCGCCGGGACAGCCTCGACTACGATATCGACGGCATTGTTTACAAGATCAACGATCTCGAACTGCAAAAGCGCCTCGGCTTTGTCGCCCGCGCCCCGCGCTGGGCGGTGGCGCGCAAGTTTCCCGCCCAGGAAATGGCCACCGAGTTGCTCGACGTCGAATTCCAGGTGGGCCGCACCGGCGCGGTGACGCCGGTGGCGAGGCTCAAGCCGGTCTTTGTCGGCGGGGTCACGGTGAGCAATGCGACCCTCCACAACCGCGACGAGATCGAGCGTCTCGACGTGCGGATCGGCGACCGGGTGATCGTCCGTCGCGCCGGTGATGTCATTCCCCAGATCGTCAAGGTGGTGGACGCGGAGCGCCCCGCGGACGCCCGGCCCATCGTCTTCCCCGAGCACTGTCCGGTGTGTGGATCGCCGGTGGAAAGCACGGCCAGCGAAACCGTGCAGCGCTGCAGTGGCGGACTGGTGTGCGCCGCCCAGCGCAAGCAGGCGCTGGTGCATTTCGCTTCCCGCAAGGCGATGGATATCGACGGCCTCGGCGAGAAACTGGTGGATCAGCTGGTGGAGCGGGAACTGGTGCGTTCCGTCGTCGACCTCTATCACCTCGATCGGCCGACCCTGGCAGCGCTCGATCGCATGGCTGACAAGTCGGCGGGCAACCTGGTGGACGCCATCGCGGCATCGAAGAACACAACCTTTGCCCGTTTCCTCTATGCTCTCGGTATCCGTGAAGTCGGCGAGGCCACCGCCGCGGCGCTGGCCGGCCATTTTGGCAGCCTCGACAAGTTGTCCTCCGCCAGCCCCGACGAGCTCCAGGAGGTCGACGATGTCGGCCCGGTGGTCGCTCATTTCACCCGCGAATTCTTCGACAGCCAGGACAATCTCGATGTGGTGTCCGGGCTGCTCGATGCCGGGGTCGGATGGCCCGATCCGCAACCGGCCGATGCCGCCGAGAGACCCCTCGGCGGGCAGGTGTGGGTGCTTACCGGTACTCTGGAAGCGATGAGCCGCACCGAGGCCAAGGAGAAACTGCAACGGTTGGGCGCCAAGGTGGCGGGCAGCGTGTCGGCCAAGACCAGCTGTGTCGTGGCGGGCCCGGGGGCTGGATCGAAACTTGGCAAAGCCGCCGAACTTGGTGTCGCGGTGGTTGACGAGGACCATCTGCTGGCACTGCTGAAACAGCATGGGCTGTTTTGATCCCCTGATATGGAGTCTGTCTTGAAATTCAGAAAACGCCGAGGTACCTACAGTTTTGCCGTTGCCCTGGTTGCGGCGCTGGCATTCCTGGTCGGTGCCTTGAGGTTCTGGGACGTGCCCGCGGGCAAGGTCACCTCGATGCTGACCTCCGTCGTCCTGATGGTGCTGATTATTGCCCTGCTGGCCCTGGCTACCGTCGCGGTCGCCAAGTTGATCAGACGCTGGCTGGGGAAGTGATCATTGGCGACGCGGCCGCTGGCCGGTAACCGCTTTCCATTCTACCTGGGCGCGGTGGGCGCCCATTCCATGGCGATGGGCCTGCAGACGGTGCTGTTCCCCTGGATAGTGGTGGGAATTCTCGGCGAAGACCCCCATCGCCTCGGTCTCGCCCAGATGGTGGTGATGATTCCCAGTCTGCTGTTCATCCTGCTCGGTGGCGCGATTTCCGATAACCGCCATCTCGGCGCCCACCTGTCCCGTTTGTATCTGCTCTATGGCGTGCCCATCGGCCTGCTCATCAGCCTGGCTTTCAGCGGCTTGCTCACCTACTGGCAGGTACTCTGCTATGGTGCGGCCTATGGCACCATCACCGCGTTCATCCAGCCGGGGCGGGAGAGCCTGTTGTCCCAGTTGACGGACCAGGCATTGCAACAGGCGGTGGCAAAAAGCGCGATGATCCAGTTCGGCGCTCAATCCCTCGGCATCGCCATCGCCGGGCAACTCGACCGCGTTGGCTTGCCGTTGCTGCTGCTGTTGCAGTTGGCGCTGTTTATCGGCGCTTCCCGCCTGGTGCGCCGCAGCCAGCCCCGCGGCGAGGGCCGGAGCCCGGAGCGAAAGCCGATCAGTGAGGTGAAAATCCTCGAAGGCGTTGTCCTGGTGCTGCGCCATCGGCGTTTGCTGCCGTTGATGATCCTGATGGCCACCACGGGGTTTCTCGGGGTCGGGGCCTATTTTGTAGTCATGCCGATCCTCGCCCGGGAGCTGTACCAGCAGGGAGCGGGCTTTTTTTCGATCATGCAGCTGTGTTTCGTGGCGGGGGTGCTGCTCGCCAACCTGATCTTCATGCGCTGGGTCAAAAGTCTGGAGCGTCCCGGGCGGGTGATGATCCTCAGCCTGCTGTTGCGGGGCGTATTGCTCCTGCTGCTGGCGTTGCAGATTCCTTTCTGGCTGCTGTTTCCGCTGCTGGTGATCTGGGGCATGCTGTCCGGGGTGTCGATGACCCTTGGGCGGGCGATGACCCATGAAGAAGCGCCCCCTGCGTTGCGTTCCCGCGTGGTGTCGGTCTATCAGTTGTGCCTGTTCGGTGCCGCGCCCCTCGGCGCCTGGTTGAGCGGCTTTGCCATCGAACAGGTGGGGCTCGGCACCACCCTGGTGATACTCGGCGGGCTGACCTTGACGATCACCAGCGGCAGTATCCTGTTCAGCGGGTTGTGGCAACAACGTCGCGAAACGCGATCAGCGCCGCCGTCACCGCCACATTGAGGGACTCGACGCCGTTGTGCATGGGAATCCTGATCCGGGCATCGGCCAGTTTCATTACCGCCGCCGACACGCCGTCGCTTTCGTTGCCGAGCACGTAGATCACCGACCCCTGTGGTTGGTAGTCAGCGATATTCTGTTCGGTATTGCCGGTGAGCACGCAGACCGCGCTGCCGGCGGCGCGGAAGTCGGCGAGGGCGGTCTCGAGGCTGTCGCAGCGCAGGATCGGGCAGCGGAACAGGGTGCCGGCGCTGGCCTTGATCACCAGCGGCGACAGCGGCGCGCAGCCCTTGGCGGGCAGCAGCAGGCCGTGGAACGGGCTGGCGCTGACCGAGCGAATGATCATGCCGAGGTTCTGCGGGTTGGTGATCCGGTCCAGGGCGATCAGTCGGAACGGCCGGCTCGGGTCGTGCTGCTGCAGAAAGTCGCGGTAGTGACAATAGCCCGGGCACGCCAGGTCTATGGCGATGCCCTGGTCCTGGTTGCGGTTTTTCGAGATCCGCGACAGCGATTCGCGGCTGTGGCGCACGATGTCGATGTTCCGCGCCCGGGCCAGCTTTTCGATATCGCGGACGATGCCGCCCTCCTGGTTGGAGGTGGCCATGTGGAGCCGGTAGACGGGTATCGCGGCATCCTGCAACACCTCGAGGACGGGTTTGCGGCCGTACACGGTGAGCAGGCTGTCGAAAAAGCGTTTCTTGGCGGTATAGTCGCCGCTGTCGGTGGCGGTCACGATCGGCCCTGTCAGTACTCGGATTCTTCGATCTCGACCATCAGGTCATCCGACAACTCTTCGAGGGCATCCCTCAAATCCTCACGGCTGAGCCCGGGCGGCAGCACGATATCCGCGCTGGCGTGGAACAGCAACTCGCCACTCATCGGCGCGTTTTCCGTGCTGGTGTGGAGGTTGTCGAGGTTGACGTGGCGGCGGGCGAGGACTCGGCTGATTTCGCCGACGATGCCGCGCCGATCATTGGCCACCAGGGATAACAGCAGGCGCTGCCCGGGTTGGCCCCGGTCGTCGCCGCTGCCGGCCTGGTCGACGGTGATGCGGATACCCTTGTCGACCAGGGCCGCCAGGGCTGCCCGCAACTCGTCTTCCCGCGCCTTGCCGATTTCGACCAGGAGAATCCCGGCGAACTGGCCGCCGAGGCGCGACAGGGATGATTCCAGCCAATTGCCTTCGCAGCGGCTGACGGCCTCTGCGATCTGCTCGACGATGCCGGGTCTGTCGGTAGCGATGAGGGTTACGACCAGGTGGGTGCTCATGATGGATCCGTTGTGCGCCTGCGCTGAGGTGAATAAAGGTGAAGCCCGGCGTCCGGGTATGGCATTATGACCGACTCGTTGAACAATAACAGCAGATAGGAGGATTTATGAAAAGCTCCAGACGGAATGGTGCCCTGGCGGGGATGAAGCTGATGGTGGCCGGCTTGACGCTGACCTGGTGTGGCTTGCTGGCCGCCGATGATCCGCTGCGGGCCGCTGTCGATGGCGATCACCGCAGCGCCGCCTTCAGCGAGCGGGACGGTTTCCGTCACCCCTATGAAACCCTCAGCTTCTTCAAGGTCGAACCGGCGATGACAGTGGTCGAGATCTGGCCGGCCGGGGGATGGTACACCGAGATCCTGGCGCCTTACCTGAAAGACGAGGGCGTCTATTACGCTGCCCACTTCAGCGCCGACGCCGGCGCCGACTATTACCGCAAATCTCTGGAAGGCTTCAAGGAGAAGACCGCCGCCGACCCCGCACTCTACGGCGAGGTGAAGCTGGTGGCATTCGACCCCGAGAACGGCCTGCTGGGAGTGCCGGAGGGCAGTGCCGACCGGGTGCTGACTTTCCGCAATGTCCACAACTGGTTGCGCAACGATGCCGAGCAGAGCGCGTTCGAGCTGTTCTTCAAGGCACTCAGGCCCGGCGGCGTGCTGGGTGTGGTCGAACACCGGGGAGTGCCGGGCACCGACAGGGAAACCATGCTGGCATCCGGCTACATGGACGAAGACAAGGTGATCGCCCTGGCCACCGACGCGGGATTTGTGCTCGATGAGCGCAGCGAGATCAACGCCAACCCCCGCGATACCAAGGACCACTCCCACGGTGTCTGGACTCTGCCGCCGAGCCTGCGCCTCGGCGACCAGGACCGGGACAAGTACATCGCCATCGGTGAGAGCGATCGCATGACGCTGCGCTTCGTCAAGCCGTGATCGAGATTCCACCCGAGCGCCTGGCCGATGAACTCCTCGACGCGATCATCGAGGAGTTCGTGCTGCGCGAAGGTACCGAATACGGTGACCGCGAAGTGGCGCTGGCGGTAAAGATCGGCCAGGTCCGCCAGCAGATCGCCCGGGGCCAGGTGGTGATCGTGTTCGATGCCGATTCGCAGAGCTGCAATCTGCTGACCCGCCAGCAGTTCCTGGAAGGGAGTGCCGCGGCGAAGTGAGTGGAAAGCGATGAACGGAGAGCAGTGGCTGCACGTCGAGGCCTCGGCGCCTGTTGCCCGGCTGCTGCTCGCCCACGGCGCCGGCGCGCCGATGGACAGCGGTTTCATGGACGCCCTGGCCGAGGCTCTGGCCGGGGAGGGTATTGCCACCTCGAGATTCGAATTCCCGTACATGGCGGAGTATCGCCACGGGGGGCGGAAGCGGCCGCCCGATCGCCAGGAACGGCTGCTGGAATGTTGGCGACGACACTACCTCTCAGCGCTGGATCGGCAGCGTTTTGCGGGCGAGACCCTGCCACTGCTGATCGGCGGCAAATCCCTGGGTGGCAGGATGGCGTCGCTGATCGCCGATGATCTGGGTGCCAGCGGCTTATGCTGTTTCGGCTATCCGTTCCACCCGCCGGCCAAACCGGACAGCTTGCGCATCGGGCACTTGATGGCTATCGAGACCCCGACTCTGTTCGTCCAGGGCGACCGGGATCCGTTCGGCCATCGCGGCGAACTGCGCAATCTCGAGCTGTCCACCGCCATTCGCATTCATTGGCTCGACGATGGCGATCACGATTTCAAACCGCGCAAGCGCTCGGGGCGGACGCAGGAGCAACTGATCGGCGAAGCGGCGCGGGCGACAAGGGGATTCGCCGTCGCTCTCCAGGGATCGCTGCGGCCGTGAAGTGCCGGTCGCGAGACCGGCGCCAGCGGTAGCGGCGGAGCCGTCAGGGCTCGACCAACTGGGAGATCGCCGCCATCGCTTCGGGGTCGTGGGCCTTGATGCGGTTGGCGATATGGTGCTGGAAATAGTAGCGGAAATCACCGTGCTGGTCGCAGGCGAACAGACATTCGTCACCGGGCAGCACGGGGGTATTCACCACCTTGCTGTCGTCCACCAGCATGCCGCTGATATCGCCATCGGCATGCAGCCGCCAGCTCACCACCTCCTTGAGGGTGAGGGTCTTGAAACCGTCGCTGGACAGCACGGCGTGGGTGCCGATGGTGTCGGGGATTTCCTGGAGAATATCGTTCTCATTCTCGAAGTCGAACTCGTAGTACTCGGCGGCAGATTCGACTTCGACCACCTTGTGGATAGGCGCTTCAAAAAAGACTTCGTCGATGCCGGGATCGTAGTAGCCTTCCCAGCGGCCGTTGAGCGGATCCTGGAGGTCCGGGCAGGCGGTGATGCCGTTCAGCCACGGCACCAGGCCAACCACGTCGCCATCGGCGCGCAGCGCCCAGCACAGTATCTTGAGAGTGAAAAAGCTGGAAGGGTGTGCCTCGTTGGAATAGAGCATCTCAAGCCCATCGAACTCCGGTGCGAGGCGGACGATACGGCGATCGAAACGTTCGGAGTAGAGTTTGCCGGTGAACAGGTCGATCACGTTGCTGGTGCCGCGATCCCGATCGGGTGCAGAGGTAGTCATAAGCGCCTCCTCGTGATGGTATTCGAGCTGTGCCGGGAAATGCACAACCATCACCACATAAGGTAAGCGTCATTTACCAAAAGCACAATACTTTGGGGTAAAAACTTTGAAAGGGGGCTTGGCGGCGTCTTCCCATAGGGTGCGCTGAGGAACGAAGCGCACCGTGGGGATGGCCCGGAGAGGTGAGCTTCCACCCTATGGCCTGAAGCCTTGACGGGAATGGGAGCCTCAGGGCGATGGCGAGACTGCCCGCCGGGATGGCGGCATCTTTTCATAGGGTGCGCTGAGGAACGAAGCGCACCACCGGGGAGTGGCCCGGAGAGATGCGCCTCCTGTGTCAGCACAGCCAATAAGTGAAGCCCCGGCGCGGGGCCGGGGCTTCAGGGTGATGCAGACACTGCCTGCCACGATGGGGTGGCGGGCGCCGGCCTTTATTTGTAGGGATCGGTGGGCTGCTTGATTTCCTTGACGCCGATATCCTGGAGCATCGAAAGAACGTCGGAAATACTGTAGATATGGACGATTTTGTCGTCCTTGAACCTGACGATCGAAAACCATTTGACGTTGATTTCCTGGCCGTTGGCAGGGACGCCCATGTATGGGCCGCCGGTCTGCTTGCCATAGTGGTGGCCGAGGATCCAGATCTCGTCATCGCCTTTGCCGACGGCGTCGATGGTGGCGTATTTGGACGGCGGGAAGGTGTTGTACAGGGCTTCCGGAGACGTTTTCCAGGACTGATAGGTGCCGAGGTCCGGACGATTGGGGTTGGCGTAGGTGAATTCCGGGTGGAAAAATGCATCCATACCGACGAAATCGCCGCGGTTCAGCGTGTCTTGCAGGTCGGTCCAGTGTTTCAGGCGCTTTTGCTGAATCGGGGTGAGGTGGGCGCGTTCGGCGTCCGTCATGTGCTCCATGATAGGCATAAAGATTATCTCCTGTTGAAAGGGGTGTCTGTTCGTGGTTGATGCCGTGCTAACAGGCCCTAGGTTGTCACACCTGGTTGCGACCGGCAACGGCTGCGACGGTGAAACTGTCCCGAAGACCACAGCTTGGCGCAGGCGCGATAGCACTTACAATTGCTTTCTGTGGTGTTGCGGGGCCTGACCGGCCCCGCGGGCCGGTCAGGCCAGTCCGAGCAGGAAGTTGGCGGTCCAGTCCGGTTGGCCCACCAGAAAGGCGTGATCGCCTTTGAGGTCGTGGACGGTCCAGCCGAGTTCTTTGGCCCTGGAATGCAACGGCTTGATGATGGTGTCGCTGGCGGCGATGTAATCCACCGGCTTGCCCTTCAGGGTTTCGGCGCCGACGGCGACCGGAACCACCGTGCAGGTCAGGGGCTGGTCGGAAAGGTGGTCCAGCAGCCATTGCTGGCGCTCTGGCGACATGTCCATCGGGTGTTCCTTGGCCATTTCGCGCTGCTGGGTGTGGACGCCCTGGCCGGGAGGAATCTGTCCGGCCTTGAGTGCGGCGAGGGCGCCATCGGCCTGTTCCTGGGTGAGAAAGCCGAGCGCCACGCCGACTGCTTCGCCGCTGTAGCAGATCAGGGAGTCGAGCAGCACCACCCGGCGGACGCGATCGCCGGCCCGTGCCACCACGCCGGGCAGGATGGCGCCCGAGTAGCTGTGGCCCACCAGGATGCAATCGGTGATGTCTTCTTTTTCGAGCACGTTGACGATGTCGGTGACATTCACCTGGGGATCGATGTCGGCGCTGAGCAGATGTTCCCGCTCGCCAAAGCCGCTATAGGTTGGGGTGTAGACGTCGTGGCCCGCCGCGACCAGCGCCGGCTTGACGAATTTCCAGATCCAACCCCCCATGCCACCACCGTGGCAAAGTACATAAGTGGCCATTTTCTGACTCCTTGTAGTGATGATGAACAGTGTAGTGATGGTAAAAAGCAGTGATGGTAATAAACCGGATTGATGTCCATGAGACGGAAGATGCGTCTTTGGGGCATTCGGGCGGCGGGTATGGTTATGGCATACTGCGGGCGACCGGCGCGACGCACTGCGAGGGCACAATATACGAGTTATCCCGCGGGGATTAAAGTCCTTTCCGGCAAGTCTTTTCCGTTAAAAGTGGTGTTCTCCCGGCAACCGGCGGCGCAGGACACAGAGTCGACAACGATGACAGGAGCAATCATGAAAAAACTCTCGGGACGCACCGCCATTATCACCGGTGCCGGGGATGGCATCGGCCGGGCCATCGCCCGCCGTTTTGCCAGTGAAGGTGCCAATATCCTGGTGGCGGAGCTCGATGCCGGCACCGGCAGCGCGGTGGCACAACAGCTGCGCGACGAGTTTGCGACCGGTGCCCACTTCGTGGCTACCGATGTGCGGGATAAAGAGCAGGTCATCGCCATGGTCGAGGCCGCGGTCGAGCACTTCGGCGGTGTCGATATCCTGGTCAACAACGCCTGGGGTGGCGGCACCTTTCGCCGCGCGGAGAACAAATCCGATGCGGAGATGCAGCATGGCATCGACATGAACCTGTGGGCGGGATTTTGGGCGATGCAGGCGGTTTTTCCCCATATGAAGTCGAACAATTGGGGACGAATCATCAATTTGTGCTCGATCAACGGTGTCCGGGCCTATACCGGCACCCTGGAGTACAACGTCAGCAAGGAGGCGCTGCGGGCGATGACCCGCAGTGTGGCGCGGGAATGGGCACCCTATCAGATCTGCGCCAATGTGATCTGTCCGGCGGCGATGACCACGGCGCTGGTGAAGCTGTTGGAGCAGAGCCCCGAGCTGGCCAGCGGCGCGCAGCTGCCGCCCATGGGGCGCATCGGCGACGCCGACAAGGACATTGCCGGCGTGGCGCTGTTTCTTGCCGGCGACGATGCCCGCTTCGTGACCGGCAACACCCTGTTCGTCGATGGCGGCACCCATATCAACGGCGGCGGCTGGTCCGTCGAGTTGCCGGAGTGACCGCCTGAGGGGATACCGCTCGTTGTCCAAGGCCCGGCTATCGCGCCCGCCACGGAGGGCAGGCGGTTTCTCCAATGGGGATAGAGTTTGCGAATGGAAATATAGATTGTAGAAAATTAAATTGTGCAAAATTTATATCCCTGTTAAGGTGACCCCTCATCGGGCCAACCTATTATCAGGAGTGCGATCATGCCGGACACGATTTACGATTTCGCGGCTGTCACCATGCAGGGCAGCGGAGTTTCCCTGGCGGACTACCGGGGCAAGGTGCTGCTGATCGTCAACACCGCCAGCAAATGCGGTTTCACTCCCCAGTTCAAGGGGCTGGAGGCGCTGTACCGGCAGTACAAGGACCAGGGCCTGGAAATCCTTGGTTTTCCCTGCAACCAGTTTGGTCATCAGGACCCTGGCAGCAACGACGAGATCAGCCAGTTTTGCGAACTGAACTACGGCGTGAGTTTTCCGATGTTCCATAAAGTGGAGGTGAATGGCGACGGCGCCCACCCACTGTTCAAATATCTGAAGGCGCAGGCGCCGGGTGTCCTGGGCACCACCGCCATCAAGTGGAACTTCACCAAATTCCTGGTTGATCGCGAGGGCAGGGTGATGGAGCGCTACGCCCCAACGGACACGCCGGAGAAAATTGCCGGTGACGTGGCCGAGCTGTTGGGCTGAACGATGGCACTCTCCGCCCATGCCGATGCCGACGCGCCACTGCGCCTCGACAACCAGTTGTGCTTTGTGCTTTACGCGCTGTCCCGCAAGATCACTGCGGAATACCGTCCGCTGCTGGAGACCCTTGGCCTGACCTATCCCCAATACCTGGTGATGCTGGTGCTGTGGGAGGCGCAGGACAATACCCCGCCAGAGGATTTCGCCGGGGTGACGGTCAAGTTCGTGGGTGAGCGACTGTTGCTGGATTCCGGCACCCTGACGCCGTTGCTGAAGCGGCTCGAAACAGCGGGCCTGGTGCAGCGCGGCCGTTCGGCGGTGGATGAGCGGGAAGCGCGCCTGCGGCTCACCGACGCCGGTTTGCGGTTGCGGGAGCCGGCGCGGCAGATTCCACAGCAAATGCTGTGCAACAGCGGCCTGCCGCTGGAACGGCTCGCCGCGCTGCGGCAGGAACTGCGGGAATTGCTGGTGCAGGTATGTGCTGAGGGTTGAGCAGGGCCGCTTTCCTTGCGCCGGTAAAATGCCAATCCCTCCTGAGCCGTCCACACAACGGCCTCCCGCGCCCGATGGATGTTGGCTTCAGGACCTCTCAGGCGAGCGTGCCGACCCGGCCGCCCTCGACGAACACGCAGCTGCCGGTGGTATAGCTGGACGCGTCGGATGCCAGCAGGATCGCCGCGCCGACCGTCTCATCCGCCGCTCCGAAGCGCTGAATGGCGTTTTTCCCCGCCAGGTTGTAGCCCTTGTGGATATCCAGTTCCTGACCGTCGGGGCTCATCGAGCCCACGCACAGGGCGTTGACCCGGGCCTTCGGCGCGCAGGCCTTGGCGAGGCTGCGGGTGAGGAACATCAGTGCCGCCTTGGAGGTGGTGTAGGCCACGTTGGGCAGCATGGGGGTGAAGCCACCGCAGCTCTCGACATTGATGATGGCGCCCTTGCCGTGTTTTTCCATGTCTGGAAACACCAGCTTGGCGAGCCTGAACGGCGCCAGCAGGTTGACGCCGAGGGCGATGTCCCAGATCTCGTCGTCGGTGTCCCAGAAACTGTTGTCGATGTCCATCACACCGGCGGCGGCATTGTTGAACAGGATATGGATGGGACCGAAAGCGTCGCGGGCGCGGGCCACCAGGTTGTCCAGTTGGGCCTTGTCGCCCACATCGCAGGCGACGCCGATGGCGTTGCCGCCGGCGTCGTTGATTTCCTGGGCCACCCGCTGGTAGTTGCCGGCGTTGCGGGAGGCGCAGACCACGTTGGCGCCCAGTTCGGCATAGGCCTTGGCGACGTGCTCGCCGACGCCGGGGCCGATGCCGGTGACGATGGCGGTGCGGCCATCGAGCCTGAATCTATCGAGTACGCTCATAGTATGTTCCTCTTGTCGGTGGCGGTCAGGCTTCGTCGGGTCGCTTGCACAGGTGGCCGAAGCGCTCGTAGTAGCTCGCCAGTTCGCGGCGGATTTCGCCGGCGTCGAGGCCGTATTCCTCGGGGCTGTGCTTGTGCTTGCCGATGCGCTTGGCCGCCGGATTGTTGCGGATGAACTCGTCGATCAGTCGCGCGTGCTCGGCGCTGAATTCGCGGCCGAAATGGTCGTAGATCCGGCGCACCGCCGCCACCGGGTCGAGCACCACGTCGCGGTGGCCCAGATCGAGGATGGCATTTTCGATATGGGGGTGGCTGGCGCGGCTCTGAGTGCCGCGGGCCATGCCCGCGCGCCAGGTTTTCCACATGCCGGCGCCGATGGCGGCCTTGGGAACGTCCAGGTCCTGGGCTTTGGTGAGGGCGTGCACCATACTGGAAATGGACGAGATGGTGAGCGCCGGGTCGCGGTGGGTCCACACCAGTTGGGCATCGGGGTAGGTCGCGAACAGACCCTCCAGATCGAACAGATGCTCGGGTGACTTGAGCAGCCAGGTGCCCTTGGGGCCCTTCCACTGCAGCTGCTGGAGGATGCGTTTGTGGGCGGCATAGTGGCCGGGCACCCGGTTTTCGTTGTACCAGTCCTGGTACTCCGGCACGGCGAATTCGGCGGGGAAGTTGGTGCTCGAAAAATGGTGGGTGAAGATATGGTTGCACTCGCCCGGGCGGGTGGAATCCATGCGCTGGATGTCGTTGAGCTCCGGGGATTTCTCCAGCATCACCTTGTACAGGCCGTTGATGATGTCGATGCGGGGGTCGCTATCCATGGTGGCGGCTTCGGGGGCCGGCCAGGGGATGAAGGTTTCCCACTCACGGGGCCAGCGCAGGGCGGGGTCGAGGGACAGCAGATCGTAGAGGATGGTGGTGCCGGTGCGCGGCAGGCCGACGATGATCAGCGGCTTGTCGACTCTCGCCGCGGTGATTTCCGGGTGCTGGCGGGCATCTTCCACCATGTGCAGTTTCATCGCCAGGGTCTGCACCGTGCGGTTGTGGATGTTGGCGCGAACTTCGGCGGCGGGCTGCATGGCCTCCACCGCGGCCACCAGTTTTTCCAGGCCGATCTTGAAGGTCGGGTCGTCGCCCCAGTCCTTGAGGCCAGTGGCCTGTTCGGCTGCGGCCAGCAGGCCTGCCATGCTCAGGGGCGTGCTGAGGGCGGTGGGCATCTCGTGGGCTTTACTCATGGCGTGCTTCTCACTGTTATGGTCTGGTTGTCAGTAGCGGGGCAGTTGCGCGTAGGTTTCGCGGCCCTTGTCGGTGAGGGTGAGGTATTCGCTGTAATGGCCGAGCCAGGAGCGGGTGTCGGCGTAGAAAAAGAACACCTGGTCCATGCCGTTGCCGCGGATGGGAATGTCGATGCCCTGGCCGCGCAGTTTTGCTTCCGCCTCGTCCAGTTGCGCCATCGAATCCAGGCAGTAGGCGAAATGGTGATGGCGTACCGCGAAGTCATTCTTCGGCAGCACATGGTCGAACATGCTGGTGTCGCCCTCCACCGGCTGGATCAGCTCGATCATGGTGTCGCCTTTGTAGGCGAGAGCGAAGTTGGCCACCATGTCGCTGTTGTCGGGGCCTTGCACGGTGATATTGCGGATCTCGGCGAAGGTACCCATGCTGTACTTGTCGCGGAACAGGGCCAGCGCCGCGTCGATGTCGTTGGTGGCGTAGCCGATCTGGAAAAAACCGCTCAGCAGTAGCAGGTTATCGTTCATCATTTGGTCCTTTATGGTTATCGGTGATGGCGATCCGGCCCCGGGCAACCAGGGCGGGACAGATATCAGGCAAGTTTTCTGACCACCTCGGCGATCACTTCGCGAGCCTTTGCCAGATTGGCGTTGCTGACCTGGTCGCCCATCAACGAGCCCTCCATCACCGCAAAGGTGGCGTCGAGCCCCATCACCTTGAGCACATTGGCCAGGTAGGGCTGTTGCATGTCGCGCGCCGCGCGGTCAGGGGTGTCGTAGCTGCCGCCGCGGGCCAGCACAACCAGGCAGGGCTTGTCGCCCAGCAGGCCGACCACACCGTCGCCGCCATAGGCGAAGGTCTTGCCGATGCGCATCACCTGGTCGAGCCAGGCCTTGAGGGCGGCGGCGATATTCCAGTTGTACATCGACGAGCCGATCACCACGAAATCCGCGGCTTTCAGTTCGGCTATCAGTTCCTCCGACACCGCGATCTTCTCCAACTGCTCGGGTGTGATCTGGTCCGGGTGGGTGCGGATGATCTCGACGTTATCGTTGGTCAGCAGCGGCACTGGATCCTGAACCAGATCGCGGACTACGAACTCGTGTCCTTTGTCGAGGGCTTTGACCTGGTCGACGAATTCGCCGACGAGTTGGCGACTGTAGCCCGCCCGGCGCGCGCTGGATTCGATAACGAGAATTCTGGCCATTGGTAAGCTTCCTTTGTTGATTGATCTTGCGGATGTCTGCTCAGCGGGAGGTGCGGCCGCCGTCGACCACGTAGTTGGCGCCGGTGATGAACGAGGCTTCGTCGCTGGCGAGAAACAGCGCCATGGCCACCACATCCTCTGCCTTGCCGATACGCTGGATGATATTGCGGGCGATCAGCCCCTCGCGGACTTGCGGGTCGTTGGCGAAGTCGGCGGTGCCGGGGGTTTCGATAAAGCCGGGGCTGACGGTCACCGCACGGATATTGTGCTCGGCCCCCTCCTGGGCGAGTTGCTTGGTGAGGGCAATGATGGCGCCCTTCGCGGCGGCGTGGCCAGCCCCGCCGGGGCCGGAGCCCGCCATCCCGGCGATCGAGCCGGTGTTGATGATGACGCCGCCCTGGCGCTTCAGATATGGCCAGGCAAAGCGGGTGACGTAGAACACCAGGTTGACCTCGTTGCGCATGGTGAACTGCCAGTCCTCGACGGGAAAGGTCTCGATGGGCGCGAACCGGGCGGCGGAGGCGTTGTTGTAGAGGATATCGATGCGATCGTGGATCGCGGCGGCGGCGTCGACCCAGCGTCGCGCCTGGTCGGGATCGCCGAGGTCCACCGGCTCCATGGTGTGGATGGTGCCGCCCCGTTGCCGGACCAGCGCCACGGTCTCGCGGTTGCCGTCGGTCTTGACGTCGCAGCCTACCACTTTGGCGCCTTCGGCGGCAAAGCGCAGGGCCGCCTCGCGGCCCATGCCGCCGCCGGTGCCGGTGATCAGTACGACCTTGTCCTTGAATCGCTGGTTCATGATTATATGCTGCTCCAGATAGCGGTTGGTTCTATTGGATTGCGGAGTCCAGCAAAATACTTGATTGTGAGCCCGGAGGCTAGTGCCATGGCCTGAAATTATGACCAGACTGTACGGTTGCTGGAGCCGCCCCGCCGGGCCGGCCAACCGCGCGCGGCGGGTTTTGCCCCGGAGTGGCCATGCCGGGGGGCGCCCTGATCTGGGGAGCCGTTGTGCCGGACGCCATCATCGACGACCGCGCGAGTGTCTGGCGGCGGGGCTCGGCATCCTCTTTTATTCCGTATACACTGCGACTCCTGCGCCGGAAATAATAAAGCCATCTCCAGGAGACATGAATGACGGCAGAATCTTTTCCCATCCGAGTTGCCGATGAGGTGCTCGACGACCTCAGGCGCCGTATCGCCGCCACCCGCTGGCCCACCAATGTCGGCAACGACGATGGGCTGTACGGTTTCGACGGCGTCTATTTGCGCGAACTCGCCCGGAGTTGGGCGGAGGACTACGATTGGCGCGCGGCGGAGCGGCATATCAACGGCTTTCGCCACTACCGCACGACGCTGGACGGGGTGCCGGTTCATTACATTCGCGAGCCGGGGGTGGGGCCGAACCCCATCCCGCTGATCCTCAGCCACGGCTGGCCCTCGACGTTCTGGGACATGCACAAAATCATCCGCCCACTGACCGATCCGGCGGCCTTCGGCGGCGATCCGGCGGATGCCTTCGAGGTGATCGTGCCCTCCCTGCCGGGCTTTGCCTGGTCGACGCCGCTGCCGGCCGCCGGGGTTTCCGCTTCCGCGGCGGCGGATCTGTGGCACAAGCTGATGACCGAGGCCCTCGGTTTCGAGCGCTATGCCGCCTCGGGAGGCGACTGGGGCAGTCGCGTCACCTCGGAGCTCGGCCACAAGTATGCGGCCTCTCTGTACGGCGTGCATATCCTCGGCGCGACGCCCCTCGACCTGTTCAACCACGAGCGCTACTGGGACATCACCGCCGCCTTCGTGCCCTACGACGCCCCCGAGGAGGTGCGCCGCGCGGTGCTGCCGTTCGTCACCAAGGCCATCAGCCACGCCTGCGTGCAGAGCCTCGAGCCGCAGACGCTCTCCTATGCGATGCACGACTCGCCGGTCGGGCAACTGGCCTGGCTGATGCAGCGCTGGCGGGACTGGAGCCACTGCGACGGCGACCTCGAAAGCGAGTACGACCGCGACTTCCTGCTCACCACCGCGACGCTGTTCTGGGTGACGGAGTCTTTCGCCACCTCGGTGCGTTACTATCGGGACGCGGTGCTCTATCCCTGGGCGCCGAGCCACGATCGCACGCCCCGGGTGGAGGCGCCCACCGGGATCACCTTCCTCGGCGGCGAAAATCCCCCGGGGGTGACCACGGCCGACCGGGCGGCGATTTTCCGCGAGTCGTCGCGGGCGAAAGACTACAACCTGCATTTCGTCAACGCCCACGATTTCGGCGGCCATTTCGGCTATGTGGAAAACCCGGAAGCCTGCATCGCCGATATCCGCGCCACTTTCCGCGGTCTGCGCTGACCGCCAGCGCCCCCCGGCGTTCGCTTCGCAGCTGGCGCGGTCGCCCTGGCCGCCGGTTGTCGGCGGGCGCGGCGGCGGCGATAATGGCCGATTCCTGGTCGCTGGGGTTGGTTGTCCATGCCTTTCTACTTTGCCTACGGCTCCAATATGAATCCCGAGCGCATGGCCGAGCGCGGTCTCGATGTGGTCGAGGCCCTGCCGGGCCGACTGCGGGACATGGCGCTGCGCTTCAACAAACGCTCGCGCCGCGATCCGCGCTGGGCCTGCGCCAATATCGCCTGGTCTCGAGGTGATGTGGTGGAGGGCGTTCTCTACCATCTCGCCGATGAGCGGCAGATCGTCAAGATGGACCCTTTCGAAGGCGCCCCTTTTTATTACAGTCGGGAACGGTTCCCGATCATCACCGCTGGTGGCGTCGTTCCCGCCTGGACCTATGTGGCCAACCGCGCCCACCTGGACGACGGCGCGCTGCCGTTGCGCTGGTATCTGGAGCACCTGCTTGCCGGGCGGGAATTCCTGTCCGCGGAATACCTCGCGCGGCTCGAAGCCACGACCTGCCTCGATGAAGAGGGAGGCTGGGGATAGGAATGGGCACTGCCGCTGTGCTGGAGACGCTGTTCGCGACCACTTTTCTCGCGGACTGGAACACGGTTCTGGCCGGCGGGGGCGACGAGCCGATGTACCTGCCCGCCGCCGCTGGCCGCCCGCATCACCGGATCATCTACCGCGAAGACTATTTCTCCAGCGCCCTGCACGAAGTCGCCCACTGGTGCATCGCCGGCGAGGCGCGGCGCCAGCAGGTGGATTTCGGCTACTGGTACCAGCCGGACGGCAGAACCCGCGAGCAGCAGCTGGCCTTCGAGCAGGTCGAGGTGAAGCCCCAGGCACTGGAGTGGCTGTTCACTACCGCCAGCGGGCGGCCCTTTCGTCTGAGCACCGACAACCTGAACGGCGACGACCCGCACAGCCGCGGGGCGTCTCCGGCCTTTGTCGCCGCGGTCGAGCGGCAAGCGCAGGACTGGTGCGTCGCCGGAGGCCTGCCGCCGCGGGGCGCGCTGTTTGTCCGGGCGCTGGCGAATCATTACCAGGTTGCGCAGGCGCTCGACGCCGATCGCTACCGGGATCTTCAGCCGTGAAGATCGTCGCTGACGAAAATATGCCGCTGGTGGCCGAGCTGTTCGGTGCTTTCGGCGAAGTGATCACCGCCCCCGGGCGCCGGATCGATCGCGATCTGGTGGCGGATGCCGATGTGTTGCTGGTGCGTTCGGTAACGCCTGTCGATCAGCGCCTGCTGGGCGGCAGCCGGGTCGGCTTCGTCGGTTCCGCCACTATCGGCACGGATCACCTGGACCTGGCGTGGCTGGTGACCCGCAACACCGCCTGGGCCAACGCGCCGGGCTGCAATGCCGCCGCCGTGGCCGACTATGTGCTCGCCGCCCTGTGCGCGATCGCGCCCGGTTGGCGCGCGCAGACGGTGGCCATTGTCGGCTGCGGCAATGTCGGTGGCGGGCTGTATCGCCGGCTCCAGGCGCTGGCCGTCGAGACCCTTTGTTTCGATCCTTTCCTGGACCAGCGCTGCGGCCTGCCGCTGGTGCCGTTCGAACAGGTGCTGGCGGCGGACATCATCTGCCTGCATACCCCGCTCACCCGGTCCGGTCCACATCCCACCTGGCACCTGTTCGACGCCGGGGCGCTGGCGCGATTGCGGCCGGGCACCCTGGTGCTCAACGCCGGGCGCGGCGAGGTCATCGACAACCGCGCCCTGTTCGCCGAACTCGAAAGGGGGCGCCTGGGGGCGGTGCTCGACGTCTGGGAAGGCGAGCCGGATATCGCTGCCGATCTGCTGGCGCGGGTGGCCATCGGCACCCCGCACATCGCCGGCTACAGCCTGGAAGGGCGCATCCGCGGCACGCTGATGGTCTACAACGCTTTTTGCCGCTGGGCCGGGGTGGCGGCCGCGTTGAGTCTCGACGAGGCGCTTGCCCGGGTGCCTGGGCTGGCGGCTGGCCCGCTCGGGCTGGCGGTCGATGGCGCAGCCTCATTCGAGGGGCTGGTGCTCGATGCCTACGATCCGCGCCGGGATCATCGGCAACTGCTGGCCGCCCTGGCGGGCACTTCCGCCGGCGGCGCCGCTTTCGATGCCCTGCGCAAGAACTATCCCTGGCGCCGAGAATTCAGTCACTACGTTCCGGAGGGCACGATACCGCAGGCGCTGGCGCCGCTGCTGCGAGGCGCCGGTTTCGCCCTGGACGTCGCGCCGTGCTGAAGGTCGGTTTTGTCATCAATCCCCGCGCCGGGATCGGTGGCCCACTGGGCCACAAGGGCAGCGATAACTTGCTGCTGCCCGCCGGTGGCGATGACCGATCCCGCTGTGCTGGGCGGGCGATGAGAACGCTGGCCGGGCTGCGGAGCCGATCCCACCAGCTCGACTTCTACACCGCGCCGGGTCCGATGGGCGAGAACGCGCTGCGGGCCTTGGGCTTTGCCTGCCATCCGCTGACGGAACTGGTCGAGGCCGGGCTGACCGGCGCCGCGGACACCCGCGAGGCCGCCAGGGCATTCCAGCATGCCGGTGTCGACCTGATTCTCTTTGCCGGCGGCGATGGCACCGCGCGGGATATCTGTTCGGTGGTGGGCGATCGCCAGGTGGTGCTGGGTATCCCGGCCGGCGTGAAAATGCACTCCGGGGTGTTCGCGATCAATCCCGAGGCGGCCACCGCCGTACTGCATCTGCTGCTCGACGGCGGGCTGGTGGATGTGCGCGAACAGCCGGTCAAGGATATCGATGAGGACGCACTGCGCCGTGGCGAGGTGCGCGCCCGCTTGTTTGGCGGGATGCTGGTTCCCGAGGCCGGCCGCTTCGTGCAGCGGGTCAAGGACGGCGGCCGCGAGGTCGAGGTGTTGGTACTGGATGATATCGCCGCCGAGGTCATCGAGCTGATGGAGCCGGACGTGCTCTATCTGCTGGCCCCGGGCTCGACCACCTACGCCATCAAGGAAGCCCTGGGCATTGCGGGCACTCTGTTGGGAGTGGATGCGGTGCTGGCCGGAGAGGGGCTGGGAAGCGATCTGGACGAGCGCGCGATCCTCGCTCTGCTGGAGCGACACCCGCGGGCGGCCATCGTGGTGACTCCCATCGGCGGTCAGGGAATTCTTCTTGGCCGTGGCAACCAGCAGCTCTCGCCCGAGGTGTTGCGCCGGGTCGGGCGCCAGGGGTTGGTGGTGGTGGCCAGCAAAACCAAGATCAGCGGGCTCGGCGGGCAGTCGCTGCTGCTCGATACCGACGATGCCGTCCTCGACCGGGAGCTCGCCGGTTACATCCAGGTGATCACCGGGTATCGGGACAGAATCCTGTATCCGCTGGATGCCCCCGGCTATTCAACCGGGGAGCGTTGACCGGGGTATCCGGCGGCAAAGGCTCACTGGCGAATGCGGGCGAGAAACTGGGCCAGCCGTTTTACCGCATCGCCGAGATCATCCTCGCGCGGCAGGAAAACAATGCGGAAGTGGTTGTTGTCCGGGTGGTTGAATGCCGAACCCTGCACCAGCAGCAGTTTTTCCTGGAGCAGCAGATCGAGCACCAGTTGTTCGTCGTCGGCGATCGGGTACATCTCCGGATCGAGCTTTGGAAACATGTACAGGGCGCCACTGGGCTTGACGCAGCTGACCCCGGGGATCGCGGTCAGCAACTGGTGGGCGATTTCCCGCTGCTGGTAGATCCGGCCGCCGGGCCTGATCAGATCGTTGATGCTCTGGTAGCCGCCGAGGGCCGTCTGGATGGCGTGCATGGCGGGTACGTTGGCGCAAAGGCGCATCGAGGACAACATCTCCATGCCTTGAATATAGCCTCGGGCGCGGTGCTTGGCGCCGCTTACCACCAGCCAGCCGGAGCGGAAGCCGGCCAGGCGGTAGGCCTTCGACAGGCCATTGAAGGTGATGCACAACACATCGGTGGCGAGCCGGCCCATGGGAATATGCACGGCGCCGTCATAGACGATGCGATCGTAGATCTCATCGGCAAACACCACCAGGTCGTGCTCCCTGGCCAGATCGACGATCTGCCGCAGTACGGCTTCGCTGTAGACCGCCCCGGTGGGATTGTTGGGGTTGATCACCACGATACCCCGGGTGTGCGGGGTGATCTTCGCCGCGATGTCGTCGATATCCGGCTGCCAGCCATTGTCTTCATCACACCGGTAGTGCACCGGCGTGCCCCCGGCGAGAGCCACCGCCGCGGTCCACAGGGGATAGTCGGGGGCGGGGATGAGGATCTCATCGCCGTCATTGAGCAGTGCCTGCATCGCCATCACGATCAGTTCGCTGACACCGTTGCCGAGGAAGATGTCATCGATCTCGACATCGGCGATACCCTGCACCTGGGTCCGTTGCATGACCGCCTTGCGGGCGGAGAAGATGCCCTTGGAGTGGGAGTAGCCCTGGGCCTGGGGAAGGTTGTGGATCACATCCTGGAGGATTTCGTCCGGGGCATCGAAACCGAAGGGCGCGGGGTTGCCGATGTTGAGCTTGAGGATGCGGTGGCCCTCATCCTCGAGGCGATTGGCGTGGTCCAGCACCGGACCGCGAATGTCGTAGCACACATTGTGCAACTTATTTGACTTTTGAAAGTGCTGCATAAATAGTTCCCGCGAGAGGTTTGCCTTGCCCCGGATAAAAAAGAGCGCCATTGTAGCGGAAAATCCCCGGGCGCAGTGGATTTCAGGTGTCTGGCAATGACCGAAACAGGAGGATTCATGAACGACGACTGGCAAGACAAGGGCGATGACTACTGGCGCGCCCGGCTCACTCCCGAACAATATGCGGTGTGCCGCGAAAAAGGCACCGAGCGCCCTTTCACCGGCATCTACAATCGCGAGGACCGCCCGGGACAATACTTCTGCACCTGTTGTGGCAGCCTGCTGTTCGATGCCACCACCAAGTTCGATGCCGGCTGCGGCTGGCCGAGCTTCTACGCCACGGCGGTGGCGGAAAACGTCACCGAAACCCCCGACTTCAGCCACGGCATGGCGCGTACCGAAATCACCTGCACCCGCTGTGGCAGCCACCTGGGCCATGTCTTCGACGACGGCCCGGCACCAACAGGGCTGCGCTACTGCCTGAACTCGGTGTCGCTCGACTTCGCTCCCGAGGATGGGACAGAGGGTAAACCGTAGGCGCGCGCGATTGCGCGCCTGGCCGCCAAAAAAAGCAGGTCCCGGTGTTGACAGGTTTGGCAGGCCCCCCTAAAATGCGCGCCTCACGACGAGACAACGCAGTAACGCAGACAAGCGGGTCGGTCGGAAAGTTTAAGGTCCCGTTCGTCTAGAGGCCTAGGACACCGCCCTTTCACGGCGGTAACAGGGGTTCGACTCCCCTACGGGACGCCAATTTAGCGCAAGCTAAGCGGGATTAGCTCAGTTGGTAGAGCGGTACCTTGCCAAGGTACAGGTCGTCGGTTCGAACCCGATATCCCGCTCCAAATAATACTCTGCAGAGCTCAAGTAGCCTGTAGATCATTGAGAAAAGGGGCTTATGCCCCTTTTTTCGTTCCACTCGGAGCCACTGGAATCCACTCCCGGCCACGAATTTCCAGTGCATCTTTTAATACATTGAAATCGGGGCGCGCGGCGGATCGGTTTCTTTGTGGAGCCCCGACCGGAGAAATGCTCCTCTTTTGGTCGTCATGACGAGACGGGAGCTGAACCACGTCCTTGACCGATACGGTCGTTTGACAAGCCAAACCTGCCCTACAGGACCACTTCCATCCAGGATGCCGGCTGCCCAGCTCTATCGTGAGCGCGACGAGTATGTCTTGAAGTATCTTCCTGGCGCCGATCCGGCCGATTTCATCAGCTTGACCATGCCGGTGCGCGAGGAGCCTTGGCGCTGGCCGCGCGCTTTGCATTCCTTCTTCCGCCAGAACCTGCGCGAAGGCTAGCTGCTCGGCGTCAGAAAATGGTATTGAGGTTTTTCAAGACGTTCACCTCAGAATACGTTCTCGTTCAGTTTCCATCCGCGATCGCATCTTGGCTCAGGTCCGAAAACCTTGGCATCATGGAGGGAAGCGAGCGGCTGACTCACCCGTTTTTACCGAAGCCCGCGGAAGAAATCGCGCATATCATTCGTCAGCAACTCAACACTTTCGATACCAGGAAAATGACCACCTTGCGCGGCCAGGGTGACGTTGGCGACGTTATAACTCCGCTCCAGCCACTGCCGTGGCGGCGGCACCACGATGTCGTTGGGGAACAGGCAGAATCCCGTTGGGGTGTCGATACGGCGGCCGGGTGGCAAGCGGTAGCCGCTCATGTCGCGAAACGACTGGTACAGCCAGTGCACGGGTGCGGATGCACCGTTCCAGTAGACCATGACGTTGGCAATGATGTGGTCGAGGCTGATGGTGGATAACATTTGTTCGCCCGGCGCGGTCCAGCCGTGAAACTTCTCGGCAATCCACGCCGCCAATCCGGCCGGCGAATCGGCAAGCGCGAACCTCAACGTCGCCGGTTTTTCGGCGTGGAGGTGCTGGTAGGCGTCCTCGCCGCTCAGCCGCTGGCGCTGCCGCTCGAGAAAGTCGGCCTCGTCGGCGTCCGGTGGATGGCTCTCGAGTGTCCAGTCGGCGATCAGCACGGGCGTGTTGAGGTGAATGGCAGGCAGCTGGGGCAGCTGGTCGAGGCCCATCCATGACGAAATGGTGGCGCCGGTGTCACCGCCATGCGCGACGTATCGGTCGAATCCCAGCACGTCCTTCATTAAACGGTGCCAGGTCGACGCCAGCGCTCTTGGGCCGAGGATGGTGTCCGGTGGCGGCGAAAGGCCGAATCCCGGCAGGCTCGGCACCACCACGGTGAAGGCGTCGGCGGTCGCGCCGCCGTGGCGCCCGGGATGGGCCAGCGGGTCGATCAGGTCGATCAGCTCGAACGGCGAGCCCGGCCAGCCATGGGTCAGAATCAGCGGTAACGGATTCTCGCCGGAGCCCTGCTCGATAATGAAATGAACATCGACATCGCCCATTGCCGCCATATATTGCGGATAGGCATTCAGCCGCGCTTCCCAGTGACGCCAGTCGAACCGCTCGCGCCAGTGGGCGACCAACGACTGCATGAAGGCCAGATCGGTGCCCCAGCGCCAGGGAGCACCTGGCACAGGCGCCGGCCAGCGGGTGGCCGCCAGCCGCTGGTCCAGATCGGCCAGCGTCGCGTCGGGTACCGCCAGCCGGAACGGTGCCAGCGCCGGGTGTCGATGGTTCGGGGCCATCCTTGCAGACCTACCAGCGGTGCCGCCACTGGGCGCCCTGACGCCGGCGACGAAGCATCTCCTGGCGCTCATGCGCCGTCACCACCGGCGTCTCGGCCGGCAGGTGCTCACGGAGCTGTGCCGTGGGTACGATCCTGAGGCGTGGCTCTGGACCGGATGTGGCCTCGGTCCAGCGCAGCATCAGCGATCCCTCGCGGTGGCCGGCCGGGTCCAGCCAGTTCGGCACGCCGGGATCCTCGAGGGCGATCACCGCGCGGAAACTGCCGTCGGCATCGAGCCGCGCCTGCCCGCCGTTCAGGCTGCTCTGATGGTTGAACCAGTCGATGGTATTCCACAGGGTGTCATTCAACTGGATATTCCAGTAGCGAACCTGCTCGGGCAGTTCCGTTTCGACGATCATCACTTCGCCGGGCTCGAGCCGGAAAATCCCCTGATAATAGTGCTGCCCCGAGACACCGCCGCGGCCGGCCCAATCGTCATGCTCCAGTCGATTGACATAGCCCTGCGACCGGTGCCGCTCGCTGTAGCCGAGCGCGAAACCGACATAGCGATCCACGTGTTCGGAAAGCTTCTGGAGCCGCCTTGCCACTTCCGCTGCATCCAGCCTGCCGGTGTTGATCGGCTTGTCGATCCGGTCAATGGCGATCCGGGTGTCCTGTCCTTCGCCCCAGTGGTAGTAGGCCCGTCGCAGCGACGCCGTGGTGGCGCGCCGATCGAGCCGGAACCAATCGCCTTCATGGCCGTCCGGGCGTTCCGCGCTGAGCAGGATATCGAAGCGCCCGTCCGCGCCGATGGTGAACTTGTCGATATCCAGCATGCCGACCGATGGCCCGAGCTCGTCGAGCACGCCCAGGCCGCCCGCTGCAAAGTCAACAAAGACGAAGACGGCATCGCCGCGAAACCCGGACAGTCGGTAGACGCCTGTGCCATCGATGCGCGAATAGCCGCAAATGAAATCGGGATTCACGCCGACCGTATTCAGGATGTTGCTGACCGGCGGCACGAACTCGGGCGCATCAGGGTCGGTGAACGCGGTCTGGTAGCCGCTGGCGATCGCGGCAAACATCAGCCGGTAGGCATCCTGCCGGGCTTGCGGATCCGATGGGTCGGCCAAGCGGTCGAGCGCCTGTTCGGCCTTGGCCATGATGTCGAGATAGGTGCGCCAGTTGGGCAACTGCTCAGATGTAGTCACGATAGACCTCGATATATTCTGCGAATTTGTCGCGCACCATCGATTCGTCGAGCCCCAGCTCTTCCAGGCTGTAGCTGCGCTTGCCGTGTTTGCCGGCGGGGTTTTCGTGCAACCAGCCAAGGATACCGCGCTCCGTATCCGCGGTGAAGTCCCAGCCGAAATGCTCATAGGCGCCGCGGATCGTCGCCACCGGATCGGCGACCAGATCCTTGTAGCGCATGTCGTAGATGGGCAGGTCGGGGTTTGCCTTGCGATAGTCGATCAGGCATTTCACCCCATCCCACCACAGATCGAGAAATTCGCGCCCGAGTGCATGGGAGTCCTGATGATCGTATGCCGGGTCGCGGAGTACCCGGATCAGCTGGGAGATCGAGGCGATCACGGTGGTGGGGTCGCGGTGCGGCTGGATGAAGATCGCATCGGGATAGACCGAGCGCAGCGCCGGCATTTTGTACATGTGCTCCTGGATCTTCAGCACCCAATGTTTGCGCGGGTTGCGCCAGCCCAGGTGCTGTAGCCACATCTTGTGCACTTGGTAGCGGAACTCGGCGTCGATGCCTTTGAACCACTCGTAAAAGCGCGGCAGCCGGCCCAGCATGCACGGGTTGCTGCTCTGAAACGACGTGGTCATGAAGGAGCCGCATTCCTGCGGAATCTTGGCGCCGATCGGGTGCGCCTTGAGCAGTTCGTGATGGTCTCCGCCAAGTTGGGCGTGCAGGTGCTCTTCGAAGCGTTCGATACGGGGATCGGTATCGAAGGTCGATGCCTCCGGCGGCGGCGACGGATCGGCGACCTCCCACATCAGCGGGGTGCGCACCTGCGGGTCGCCATCGATCAACGCGTGGAGAAAGCTCGTGCCGCAGCGCGGCAGGCCCAAAATGAATAGCGGCCGCTCGATCTTCACCTCCGCAATTTCCGGATACCGGGCGCGGTCGTCGACGATCGCCTTGAGGCGGCGCAGGTCATCATGGATATTGTGTAGCGATCGCGCGCGGCCGTTGGCGTTGAGGCCCTGGTCTTCCCGCGTCGATGCGATAAGCTCGGCCAGGCCCGGCCGCACCTTCGCCCGGATCGCGTCGGGGAGGGGATACTGGTCAAGTAGTGCGTCTGCGTCGGGGAAGGTCTTATTCTGCGTATTTACTGTCATGATGGCCCTGGACCTGCCGCTGTTGGTGAGTGATACGGTCCGCACCATGGCGAGGCCGTTCCAAGCATAAAGCCGCAATCTGGCGACGAGCGCAAGCGCCTGTCGACTGGCCTGTCACTGCGAAACAACGGATGTCCGGCATAGACAATAACGGTGCCCGATTCACCCGGGAACGCGTGTCTTCCGATCCCGGCGCGCCGCGCCGGCACATTGACCGCCGCTCCGCCCAGCCCTACCATTGATGCCAACATTGCGGATAAGCCGGTACGTCAGTAACGGACAAGCCGGGAACAGGCGGCGTCGACGTTCCGTCGCATCGATAACGCGCAACCGGCGTCCAACAGCGGGATTAGCCCATGGCCATACAGAAATTCGAGCTGCCCAAGGAATACCGCTGCCATGTCGAAGCGCAGAGCGACGCGGCCGGCGCCCGCTATGAAGTGCGGACATTCCGCTGGGGCGATCTGCGCGAGGTGACCTATTCGCCGCCGTGCAGCTATCTCGAAGTCACCGATATCCGGGCGCGGGGACGCTACGTGGTGCCGTCGTCCGGCGACCCCCTGTCGCAAGGTTCGGTCAGGTTCTTTCCGGCCGCCCACACCTTCCACAGCCGCTGGCAAGCGGATGAGCAACACTCGTTTTTCTGTGGCATCGACATACCCGAGATCACCGGCGTGGAGCTCGATTTGAGTCCCGCGCAGCTCAGGGCGACGATAAGCGTCGAAAGCGATTTCGTGAGGATGTTGCTGGCCCGCGCCCGGGCCGAGGTGCTGCACCCGGGGCCGTGTTCCCAGCTCGTGCTCGATTCGATCAGTGTGGCGCTGGGCGCCGAGCTGATCCAGTATTTCGCAACCCGTACGGTGCGGTGCGAGGGCGGCAAAAGACTGGGTCAGCAGTACCTGGATGATCTCGCGGTCCGCATCCGCGAAGAGCCGGTGAAGCCCACCCTGGCAGACCTTGCCGATGAAGTGGGCGTCAGCACGCGACACTACGCCAGGCTGTTTCGCGACACCGCCGGCGAAGGCCTTGCCTCGTTCTGCAACCGCCAGGTCTTGCTGCTCGCTCGGGATCTGCTCAACGACCGCACCCTGCTGGTTAAACAGATCGCCTTTCGCTGCGGGTTCGCCGACACTGCTGCTTTCAGCAAGGCATTTCGCAGGGCGGTTGGCGTCTCCCCGCAGCAGTATCGGCAGGCGCTGTCCCACGGTGAGTCATTGACAAGGCGTCGTACCGGCTCCCAATGCGCCCGTGGCCGTGCCCCTGTCGCCACCTAGTGCCTGGCCAGTACCGCGCCCAGCCGCTGCACCGCCGCCACAGCTTCTTCAGCCGTTGCGAAGTTGGCAAATCCCATCAGCAAACCGCCTTGCGATGACGCGCGCAGCCACCAGTTGCTCAAGGGCTGGACGCCGAGCCCCCCGGCCTTCGCGGCCGCCGCCAGGATCTTGTCGCTCTGCGGGGTGTTGAGCTTGGCCAATACATGGATGCCGCCGGCCTGCTGCTGGACGTGCAGGCGGTCCCCGATGGTCTCCGTCAACGCATCGACCAGATAGCCGCGCCGCGCCGCATACAGGGTTCGCATCTTGCGCAGGTGTCGGGCAAAGTGGCCCTGTTCCATGAAATCGGCGACCATGGCTTGAGACAAGATAGAGCCGGGGCCGGGCAGGTGATTCGCCATATCCGCGAACTTGCCGACTTGAGACGCGGGCACAACCAGATAGGCCAGCCGCAGACCGGGGAACAGCACCTTGCTGAAGGTGCCGGTGTAGAGCACACGGCCATCGCGATCCAGACTTTTCAACGCCGGCAAGGGGCGGCCCTGGTAGCGGAACTCGCTGTCGTAGTCGTCCTCGATGATCCATGCCTGGCGGCGACTCGCCCACTCCAGCAGTTCCAGCCGCCGCGGCAGCGACAGGGCCACGCCCATCGGACTTTGATGGGTGGGAGTAACCACGACGAACCGCGCATTGGCGGCGCGGCGCTGGCCGATACTGACGTTCAAACCCTCTTCATCGACCGGCACTGGCTCCAAGTGCATGCCCGTGCGCTCCAGGAGCTGCCGGGCGAGGATGTACCCCGGATCCTCGTACCAACCCAGGTCTCCGGCTTGCAGCAGCGTGCGCCGCACCAGTTCCAGCGCCCCCAGATAACCCGCCGTAATGAATACCTGCTGGTGCGAACAGGCGATGCCCCGTGAGATGCCCAGGTAGGTGGCGATGGCGCGCCGCAGAGGATCGTATCCCGCCGGATCGGGATAGGTCATGGCCACCGTTTCCAAGGTGCGCAGGTTGCGCCCGGCCAGGCGCGCCCAGGTTTTTCGCGGAAACGCATCCAACGCCGGCAAGCCGAGCTGGAACGGCAGGGCGTCACCGGGCATGGCTTGCGGGGGAGGCGATGGGTGGGCAGAAGGCGCGGGCGCCTCGGTGTGGCCTGGTTCGGCGAGGCTCCCCAGCCGGGGAGATACGACGGTTCCCGCAGCGCCACGGGCCACCAGATAGCCTTCGCTTGCCAGCATCTGGTAGGCCGTTTCGACTGTGCCGCGCGCCAGGCTCAGCTCGCTGGCGAGGCTGCGCACCGACGGCACCCGATCTCCGGGACGGAGCTTGCCGGCTGCAATCGCCTCGCGGTAGCGCCGGTACAGCTGCAGGTAGATCGGTGCATCTTGCTCCCGGCTCGGTTTCAGGTGCTGCAAGTCCATGACCAATGCCCCATTAATCTATTCAAATCTTGCACCTATGCTGTAGGCCATGATTCTCCTAAATTACCGGCTGTACGACAAGGAATCCCTATGAGCATCTTTCGGTTGGGCCCTATCGACAGCGACCAGGATTACCGGGCCTGCTTCAGCGTCATGCGCGAACTGCGCCCCCATCTGACCGATGTCGCCACATTTGTCGCGCAAGTGCGTCGTCAGGCCGGGGAGGGATATCGTCTGTTGGCCGCGTGGCGGGGCGAACAGGTCGAGGGCTTGGCGGGTTATCGCATTCAGGAGAACCTGCTGTACGGACGTTTCCTCTACGTCGACGACCTGGTGGCGACCGCCGACGCCCGTCGCCAGGGTCTGGGCGGCAAGCTGATCGATGCCTTGCGCGAAGAAGCGCAGCGACAAGGCTGCGCCCATCTCGTTCTCGATACCGGCCTGGGGAATGCTCTGGGCCAACGGTTCTACTTTCGTCAGGGCCTGGTGGCCAGGGGGATGCATTTCTGCCAGCCGTTGTAGACTCTGCGGGCCATGAGTGTGGCCGCGTTTTCCACCCTTCTTTTTTTACAGGAGATCCACCATGAGCACCCTTCGTTTGTCCTACTGGACCCTCTCTCCCGACGCCTACCAGGGATTCACCGCCACCAAGAAGGCTCTGGAAAAGAGCAGTCTTGGCAAGCCGTTGATCGAGTTGGTCTGGTTGCGAATGTCGCAGATCAATGGCTGCGCTTTTTGCCTGGAGATGCATGCGAAAGCGCTGCGCGCCGGCGGCGTGCCGGACGCCAAGCTGGACAGCCTCGCGGGCTGGCGCGTGGGCGAGCATTTCAGCGAGCGCGAACGCGCCGCGCTGGCCTGGACGGAAGCGCTGACGCATGTGGACCAAACCCATGCTCCGGATGAGGATTTCGAGCCGCTCAAGGCGCATTTCAGCGACGTCGAAATCTCCGACCTGTGCTTCGCCATTGCGCTGATGAGCGCCTTCAATCGTCTGGCGATCGGGATGCGTCAATGACGAATGGTGCGCAGCTCATGGAAGCCGCCTGAAACCGGGTAATCGATACAGGAGAATGATGAATGTCGAAACGTATTGTGGTCATTGGCGCCGGTTTTGCCGGTATGTGGAGCGCGCTGGCGGCTGCCCGCCTGCTTGACCGGGTAGGGCGCGCCGAGGTGGAGATCGCACTTGTCGCACCGGAGCCCGAATTGCACGTCCGGCCCCGTCTGTATGAGCAAAACCCGCAGGGGATGAAGGCTCCGCTGCAGGAAATCTTCGAGGCCACCGGTGTCAGGTTCATCCAGGGCCTGGTGGACCACATCGATGTGGCGAACCAGGAGGTGGGCATCATCGGGCCTGGCACTGTGGGACTGACCGCGGACAGGTGGCGCCGCAACATCGGCTATGACCGCCTGGTGCTTGCCGCGGGAAGCCGGCTGTATCGTCCGCAGATCCCAGGCCTTGAGGAGCATGCGTTCAATGTCGACCAGGTCGCCGACGCGGCGAAACTCGACGCGCATATTCACGGCTTGGCGCGTCGCGCGGAAGGCGCCGGACGCAACACCGTGGTCATTGCCGGCGCCGGTTTCACCGGCATCGAGACCGCGGCCGAAATGCCGGCCCGTTTGCGAGGAGTCCTGGGCGACGACGCGGCCGTGAAGGTGATCATGGTTGAGCGCAATGCCGAGGTGGGCCCGGATCTCGGCGCCGGTCCACGGCCGGTGATTACGCAGGCGCTGACCGAGCTGGGGGTGACGTGGAAGCTCGGCTCCGGTGTCGCTGCCGTCGATGCGAGAGGTGTGACGCTCGACAGCGGGGAGCGTATCGAGGCCGACACCGTTATCTGGACGGCGGGCGCGCGAGCCAGCGAGCTCACTGCGCAAATCCCGGCGGCGCGCGACGACTTCGGCCGGCTTCATGTCGACAGCTATCTCAGGGTCGAAGGTGTCGAGACAGTGTATGCCACGGGCGACTGCGCCTACGCGGCCACCGATGACGAAGGGAACTACGCGATGATGTCTTGCCAGCACGCCATGAATCTTGGCCGCACGGCGGGCCACAACGTCGCGGCCGACCTGGTTGGCGAAGCGCTGCTCCCGTATAGCCAGCCAAGATACGTGACCTGCCTGGATCTCGGCCCCTGGGGCGCAGTCTACACGGAAGGCTGGAATCGCCAGGTGAAGATGGCCGGCGCCGAGGCCAAGGCGCTCAAGACGAAGATCAATACCGAGTGGATCTATCCGCCGAGTGGGGATCGCGCAGCCGTTTTTGCGTTGGCTGATCCGCGTCGCACCGTTGTTGCCTGACAGAGCACGTTCAACAAGAGGATGTCGTATGAAAATTCTGCATATCGATTGCAGCCCGAGGGTGGAATCCCACAGTCGCCAGCTTTCGGCCGCTATTGTCGCGCGGCTGCTTGTGAACAATCCCGATGCCAGCGTGGCGCGCCGTGATCTCGGCCGGGAGCCCATACCGCATACAGCGGCTGACTACGCTGCTGCCCTGGCGTCCCCCGGTGCCCTGGCTGCCGGACTGTCGAATTGGGCGGTGCAGTTGTCGGAGCAGTTGATCCGTGAAGTGGAAGCCACCGATATCCTGGTCATCGGCACGCCGATGAACAATTTCTCCGTGCCTTCGGTGCTCAAAGCATGGATCGACCAGATCCTGCGGATCGGACGCACGTTTTCTCCTTCCCCGGAGGGCAAGGTAGGTCTGCTGCCAGACCGTCCCGTGTTCATCGGTGTTGCATCGGGAGGTGTTTTCAGCGGCGATAACGCCAACCAGCCGGATTTCCTCACCCCCTATATGACGGCCGCGCTTGGTTGCGTGGGGCTGAATACGCTGCACTTCCTGCCGCTGCAGGCAACCGCGTTTCTCGACCCCGAGCGACTCGCGGCGGCCAGAGACACCCTGCTCGCGACCGTCGACGCGGCGAAGATAGGCGCCGTGCATCCTCATTACCGCCGGTGAGTGCTGCGAGCCGCGGAGAAAAAATGCGAGACATTCCAAAGAGACTCACGACAGGCCCCGTGACAGCAGGCGCTACGACAGGGGCGTGCTCAGGATGAGGTGACCGGAATCGAGGCTCATTGGCGATCTTCCAATATCAGCCGTGATTTCAAACTGGTCCGAAACATCGAGCCGCCTGGTGCAAATTCGGCACCGTCGGCAATGGAAGCAAATCAGGCGCCGGTAACACCAGCATTTCGAGCCAGATGGGCTTCGAGGCGTTGTATCTCGAGATACCGTTGAACCCGTTGGGTTGCTTGCTCCAGGCTTTGCGATCGGGCGGTCCGGACAGTGATCACAGACTCGCTTTCGCTCTCGGTGAGCGGTTCAAACCAGCTGTTCTGGATTGTTATCAGCGCTTCCGTCGCTTCCGATGGATCACCGCTGCGCTTGCGTATCCATTCCCGGCGCTGGCTTTCAGGGGCTTCGCAGTGGACAAGGGCAAAGGGCGCGCCCTGCCGGCTTGCGACCCGGGCGAACAGCTGGCGTTCTTCTTGTTTCAGGCAGGCCGCATCGACGATCACCGATAATCCCACCGCCAGCAACTGTCCGGCAATGGTTGCCAGTCGCTGATAGGTGCGGCTCGAGGCCTCGGGGGTATAGAGGTCGCGGCCGGGCGCGGAATCGCTGGAGTCCAGTGGGGCGAGGCCAAACAGGCGTTTGCGCTCGACGTCCGATCTCAGCCGGATCAGTCCCAGTGCGCCGGAGAGCCTGGCGCTGACATGGCTCTTGCCACTGGCTGAGAGGCCGGTGGTCGCCACCAGGCAGGGCAGGGTTTGACGCGTGTATCGCTCAGCCAGGGCGGTGTAGTTTTGGTAGGCGCTCCACAGGCGCGCTCTGTCCGCTGCCGTCAGCGCCGGGTTGTCCAGCGTCAAGATCGACACCTTGGCGCGGACCATCGCCCGGTAGGTTTTGTACAAGGGCAGCAGGGTGACGCCGGTGTAGTCGTCGCGGTATTCCAGATAGCTGTTGAGTACCAGGTTGGCCAGTGATTCCTCGCCCCTGAACTCGAGATCCATCAGCAGGAACGCCAGATCGTTGACAACATCGATCCAGCGGAAAGTGTCGTTGAATTCAATGCAGTCGAATATGGTCACCTCACCTTCAAAGAGAGTGATATTGGCAAGATGCAGGTCGCCGTGGCATTCGCGCACCAAGCCCTGCCGGCGGCGCTGATCGATCCGTTCGCGATGCGCCTCGAATTGCTTCCGGGTCCAGTTTTCCAGCATGTCGAGCCGGCCGATGGCGTCGCTATCGGAGAGACGCGGGCGAATCTGGTCAAAATTCTCCGCCATGGCGGCAAACACTTCCGGTCCGCTTCCCAAGGCGCTGTCGTCGTCGAGTGGCGGCAGGCGCTGATGAAAGTCCGCGATCTTGCGCGCCAATGCGGCGAGCAGGGGCGGCGTCAACTGGCCACCAGCCTGGCGTCTGTCGAACAGATCGCCCTGATCGAATTGACGCATGCGCAGGGCGTACTCGATCGGCTCGCCATCCCCGCCGAGCTGTGGCGATGTGGCGGACCCGGTGATCGTCACTACATCCACATAGAGCTTTTCCGCGAGCCGCTTATTCAACAGCAATTCCCGAAAACAGAAGTGGCGACGGCTGTCCAGGGTTGAAAAATCCAGAAAGCCGTAATTCACCGGTTTCTTGATTTTGTAGGCGAACGTCCCCGTGAGGATCACCCAGGAAATATGGGTTTCGATCAACTCGAAACCGGTGACGGGATGATTGTACAGTGACGGATTGTGGAGCGACTCAATCAGTCCGTTGACAGGCGTTTCATCACTCACGACACTCTCCACGTTTTGCTGTCAGCCGAGTACCTGCTGATAAATGCGTTCAACCATATCCAGATCAGTGAGCTGATTGCCGGGTGTCTGCACCTTCACCGCGGCGGCCGCCACCCCGTAGCGAAAAGCCTCGGTGAGTGGCCTGCCTCGCTGCAATTGATAAACCAGGACTGAAACAAAGCTGTCCCCGGCGCCGACATGGCTCACCACCTTGGTGGAGGGCGGGCGGACATGGAGCCGGTCGCCGTTGCGGCTGGCCAGCAGTGCGCCCTCGGCATCGAGGGTGACGATCAGCGCCTCGGCGCGGCCGCCCTCCACTATCTCGCCCATCGCCGCCAGCACATGCTGATAGTCGTCGCTGCCGCTATAGCCAAGGTCAGCGAACTCCCCGCGATTGAGCTTGGCGAGATAGACGCCGGCCTGCATGGGCGACGCCAACGCCTTACCCGAGGTATCCAGTATGACTTTTACTCCCTGCTTCACTGCGGCCGCGGCGATTTGCCCGTAAAAGTCATCCGGGACGCCGGGCGCCAGGCTGCCGCTGAGCACCAGGTATTCCGGCGGCGGATGGCGATTTTGCACGGCCGTCAGGCAATTTCGCCATTCGGCTTGCTGAAATTCCGGGCCCGAAAACACGAAGTGAAACAGTTTGCCGGACGACTTCTCGGTAATCGCCAGGCTCTGCCGGGTTTCATTCGTTATCTCCAGGCACTGAAAAGGCAGCTGGTCACTCGCCAACAGCTGTTTCAACAGCTGGCCGTTGAGGCCGCCAGCCGGAAATATCGCCAGCGTGTCGACTCCCATTCGGTGCAGGTTGCGGGCGACATTGATGCCGCCACCGCCGGGTTCACGGCTTATCGTCCGGCAGCGGCTCTTGCCGTCGTCGACCAACTGCCCGGTCACGGCAAAGAGGTCTACGGACGGGTTCATGGTAAGCGTGACTACGGCGTTAATGGCGTTGACTCCTTGGCGGTCGGCTTGCTGCCGGTGCGGTTCACTGCCTGCTGGTTCATCGGCGCGAAAACGTCTCGGTAAACTCGTAGCTGTACGCCTGATGCGAAATCAGATCCTGCAGCAACGTCAACACCAGCGCCGTTCCCGACTCCACGGCACTATGATGCTGGTCGAACTGGTCCCGCAAGGCCTTTTCCGTATTGTGGCAGATCAGCGGTGGCCGACGCACCGGCTGGTGGCCGGTAAACAGGCTGTTGCGCACCTCATGCAATTCTGCGAGGCAGTCCGCCGCTTCGGGAATTTTGCCCAGCACCATGCGCACGCGATGACCGACAGGTTCCAGGGAGTTGAACTGCCTGCAATCAAGCAGAACTTCCAGTTGATACATGACCAGCAGCACCGTTCGGGCGCTGTACTCGTGGCGCTGCTCGGCCACTTTGAGCAGGGTGAACAGCACCTGATTGATGCCCTTGATCGCGATGTCGGTTTCACTGACCTGGCAGCCCTCCAGCCAGCGCCAGACCGTTTCCAGTGAGTGTCGTTGCAGTTTCGGCCATTCATTGTCGATGGCGGCTCTCAGCGCGCCGTGGAAGATCCTGGAATCGAAATTCTGTGCCTCGAAGCGGTGGGCGCCCGGCCCGATAAAGTGCGCGTCGAGAACCTGTATGGAACCGGGCCTGATAATGTGAGCGGCCATGACCAGTTGCTGCAGGAACACCGTCGCCACCTGGTAACTTTC
>Ga0265293_10000974_pt1 | contig 65116 bp, 47 predicted proteins | sample Munlanlewell138R_FD_192505 | JGI IMG/M metagenome (GOLD analysis project Ga0265293, IMG submission 192505) | Leachate microbial communities from a municipal landfill in Southern Ontario, Canada - Leachate well 138R | ecosystem: Engineered > Solid waste > Landfill > Unclassified | place: Canada... | reverse complement strand
AAGGCTTGAGATGAAGCTTGAGTCGCAGGATATGTTGTCAAAAAATATGACTAAGGAACAGATTGCTAATGAATTAGGAATTGATGCAATTGATTTAGATAGTTTATTAGCGGTAAATTCAGATTATATTAAAAATAGATATTTTTTGCCAAACGAAAATGATGCCAGAGAATCGATGAAGCAACTTGGGGAATTAATGCTAGGGCTGGTTGAGTATATTGCAAAGCATCCCAATTTAGATCCTAATCCTACAGGTTCAGATAATATTGATGAGATTGCTCTTAGTAAGGTCAAGGCGATTAGAACTGAATATAATGTTCCAAAAATGTTTACTAATAAAGATTTAATTAAATTATTATCAGGGATTTCTATTCCACAAAATGCAATGAGGAGAAGAGAAGAAATAGCTAGAAATTACATTAGGGCTGAAAATCTGGAGTTGGTTAAAGAATTTCTTGCAGGCATGATGAAAAGAAGAAGAAATCAAATAATTGAGAGGATTGGTGATAATTTTACTGATTGGGCTGATTTAATAGTTGACATATCTAAAAGAAGAATACAGGACGGTAAATCGACATTCCCGATTAATGTATTTATGGATTTTGTTAGAGTTCATTCGAATTTCAAAACCCCCAATGAAAAAACTCAAAATTATTCTTTAAAAAGTGTTCCCAAATTCTATAAGGCGTTAGGAGTTCCTGTTCCAGATGAATATGCTGATGTGTTGCGTAAAAGAAATGTATCGGTGTCTTATGCCAAATCGAGAGTTGCATATGCAGAAGTGATGTCAATGTTGCAGAAAATTTCATTATTAAGTTCAGTAAAAAATAATATAGTTAAAATAGCTGGTGTAAAAACCGATATTATAGCTGAGATGGTTGATATTTGCAATTATACTATGGGTATAATTAAGAGATTAAAATAATGAAATTTTATTGTGTCTGTGGGCATTGTGGCGAGCATTCAACAGATGAAGCAACTATAGAGTTTAATTTTAGAGATCTTGCTATTTATTTTGTTTGCTCTAAATGCAAGAAGCAAAATAAACTTGATTTCATTTCACATAGTCGTCCTCTGCCCAAATCTAAAATTATTAGGTAGGGTGAGCGGTAAAACTCTTATAGCTTTAGCATAGGGTCGTTAGGCAGGACAATGAAAGAATAATCCTTTTAAACATAAGGAGTATGTTAAGTAGTAAATAATATGTATTTAATTGCTAATTCATCAGGAAATTATATTGAAATTGCTGATCTTGGTATTTCTTTGAAATCTCAACAAGCGGTAGATTTGCATAGAATGAAGCTAAAGAAGAATCCAGATGCCAGCGATGCTTTAAAAATAGCAATAAAAAAGGGGTGGATTAAGGTTCTTAAAAAAGATAAGCCGAATACCGCAACTACTGAAAGAGTTATAGTTGATAATAGTAAAAATGACAATAGCGAAATATTGGATGAAATAAGAAAAATAAAAGAAGAATTTAATAATCAGCTACAAGAATTAGCCAAGGCAAAAACTCAAAATATGGATCAAGGCACTTTAAATCAGATTTTAGGGGCCATTTCTAATATGGCTAAGACTACAAATATTGCTAATAATACAACAATAAGCAGGAGTGAACAAAAAGATAATAATAATAATGTTGAGGATAATGATATAGATGATAATATTTTTGAGAAAATACACACTAAGGTTGTTGATAAGATAGTCAAGAATGCAAAAACATCTAGTTTGTCATATAACCAAGAAACTATAACAGATAGTGATCTTCAGGGTAAAATTGATGAATTAGATGATTTGTTATAAAATAAAAAATAAGGAGAAATAAAATGACTGATGTTACAAAATCAAGGGCTGTTGCTTGTGATGTGGGTACGATGTTTTTTCAGGCTGCTGAAATTTTAGAGAATGATGAGATTAATATAAAGACTACTCGAAACGCTTTTGTAGAGTTGGCTAATTCTGATGATATAGAAGATGTTTTAAAGCAGAACAATTGGCAGTATATTAAAGATGGAGATGTATATTATGTTATTGGGGAAGATTCTTTAAGAGTTGCCAAGATGTTCCCTGGGAGGGTTGAATTAAGAAGACCGTTGCAAGATGGCGTTCTAAATAAGGGTGAGGACAAAAAAATACTTGTTCTCGGTAAATTAATTGAAGATTCTGTTGGGTTGCCTCCAGATGAAAATTCGGTTGTTTGTACCTGCGTTTCATCATCTTCTGCTGATGGATCAGCAGATAACACTTATCATAAAGCAAGATTAACGGGATTATTTAAGCGACTGGGATGGAATGTTAAAGTCATCGAAGAGGGGTTGGCTGTTATTTTGTCTGAAAGACCTGTTCTTATTGAGAGCGATGGAACTGAATCTTCATATAGCGGTATAGGAATTTCGTTTGGGGCCGGAAGAAGTAACTGCGTGCTTGCATATAAAGGATTAGATGTTATTGGCATTTCTGTAGCTAGAGGGGGAGATTGGATTGATAGAAAAGTATCTGAACAAACTGATGTTCCAATTTCTCAAGTAATTAGCAAGAAGGAAAAGGATTTAGATTTTGATAATATAAATTTTGATGATGATGTTATTTTTGCACTGAATGCTTATTATGAATCTATGATACAGTTTGCCATAAAACATTTTGCAGAAAAATTCGTATCAGTAAAAAGTGATTTTGATGCTCCGCTGGATATAGTTATTGCGGGGGGGACATCAATGCCAAAAGGTTTTTGCAAGAAAGTGGAAGAAGTAGTAAGAAGAATGAATTTGCCATTTAAGATAAAAGAAGTAAGAGGATCAGCTGATCCTAGAAACGCCGTTGTTAAAGGGTGTTTGACTCAGGCTATGATTACAAGAAAAAAAATAACTAATAGCAGAAAAGATAATGAAGATATAAAAAATATTTTAGGAGATTAAATAATTGGGGTATGCTACTTCCATACATGTTCAAAGAATATTAGCACAGGCATTAACTAGTTCTTCTCCATCGGATTTAGCTACTCCTGTAGATCTACTTAAGATTGGTAATACTCTAGATTCTAATCTTGTGGGTGAAGATATTGTTGAACAATATATATCCTGGGCTGATGATAGCATTAATGCAATGTTAAGTGAATTATATAATATTCCCCTATCAGAAAAAGCTGATTTTGAAACTAATTTATTTTCGAATATAGATGAATATAATGCTTACGTTATAACTAAAAAAAATTGTCCTTTTTATCCTGGTGATATGTTAATTTTAACAGATGGTATACATCAGGAAAGAACTATAATTAGTTCTATTGTTGATCTTAATGATAGAAATGTTTTTTCTTTGGTATATCCTCTTAGCTATATGTTTAGTGCATCGAATACTAGAGTTATTAGAATAAAGTATCCTGAGCCTATAACGTTAACATCAGCGAGATTAGCAGCGGCTAATATTTATGATAAATATTTTATGTCGCAAACTTCTCCTTCTAAATCTGAGTATGGTGAATATTTAAGAAAATTAGCTAGAGTTGATATTAATAATATATTAAATGGCAGATCTATTTTACATGGACAGCAAAGAACGGGCAGGCGATTCTATAGTAGTAATTTAGTTGATAGATATGGCTTACCTGGTAATATAGGTGATCATAACGTTGATGATATGTCATAGGAGCAGTTATGGGAATTAATCAAAATAGTAAATCGCTGGAAGAGCTTAATAAATTGGCTAAGCAATGCCAAAGATTTTCTAATCTACAAGGGGAAGTTGTTAAGAATTCGGAGTTTGTAGTTATTGAGAATAAAATAGATGAAAATAAATTAAGCGAAACCGAAGAGGATGCTATGCATGAGGCTAGATATATAGCTAATAGAAAGAAGGAGCCGGTCGATGAAAATAATGAAATTAGTGAAGATGAGATGGTTGATAGATATTTAAGAGATTTATTTAATGGTATTTTTGAATAATGGAACATATTCTAGAAAGTTTGAAACGAATTATCAGCAGATGGGTCAATACAAATGCTCCATTAATTATAGATGCTAACCCTGGAGATAGTATAATCACCATTAATACCACTAAAAGATTTAAAAAAGGTGATGAAATTATATTAAGAAATCCATTGTCTGGCGAAACTCCATTGTATATAAGTGAAGTTTTAGATGATAATAGATTACAATTGGCGTCTCCTGTTAAATTTCCTTGGCAAGTTAATGAAGCAGCTATTGTCGAAAAAACCTTTTACCAAAATTTTATTCAAGGCATTTATATTGGAACTCCAGATCCCATTCCTATGTTTCCAGCTATTACAATAGAGGCTTCAAATGCCAGTTCTGAATGGTTAACAATAGATAGTACTAAGGAAACATATCAAGTTAAAATTCATATTTATGTCCAGTCTGCCAATCAGGAAGATGCTTATAAATTTTTATTAAAAATGGCTAAGACTGTTCAAAATGGATTAAAGAAAAATATATATCCATTAGTAGCCCCTTATGATGTTGTTGTTCCTACTGTAGATATTGCTAATGGCGATGAATATATAACTATCGCAGATACTTCTATATTTAATTTACAGACTAAGAACAGATTATTAATCGAAGATTTATATAAGACTCAAGAATTTAAAATATTAGAGATAGTAGATAGTACTACTATCAGAATAGCACCTGCTGTTTGTTATGATTTTGATATTACTGACAACACTAAATTGATCGTTGCTCATAGATTCTTTTATAATTCTTGGCCTGAAAATATTGATTTTGGCACTATCTTTAAAGGGACAATGCTCAAGGGGGCAACGTTAAGCTGGTTTGCATGGGAGGAAGAGTTGCAAGAAGATAAAGCAATTGATGTTAGCCTAACTTAAGGAGCAATTATGAAAATATTAATAGTTGGATCAAGCCCTTATTTATTAACCAATAATGGAAAAATGGTATCTTGCTTGTTGCGATATCTAAAGGTTAGCCATAATGTAGCTGTAGCGGCCTGGCACCATGATAGAAGTTATTTTCCTCCGAATTCCGATGGTAAGTTTTCTTTTGAAAACGATAGCAATAATATTTGCGACCTTTATCCTATAAGTTATAATCACGTTAAATCAACTCCAGAGGTATATGATATTGTTAAGGTATATAGACCTGATTTAATAATTTCTGTTGGTGATTATATTGAAACATCATTTATTTTTGCTATTAAAACATATTTGCCTAATACTTTTAAATGGGCTAATATTGTTTTGTCAAGTTCTGAATATATAAATCCTGCTTATCAATCATCATTTGCTTATGCAGATTATATTGCGGCCACTACTTCTATCGCGGCTAAAGCAATTTCTAAGTTTTATAAGAGAGACGTGGCTGTTGTTAGATTCGGCCCAAATGATAGCTTTTCGCCTTCTGCAAAAAATAATGATGGAAATGATGGAAATGAGTTAAATGTAATGTGTTGTTCAAAAAATTCCCAAGTAAGTAATTTGCCCATATTAATTAAGGCCATTGCTGATGTAAATAAAAATTATGATATAAAAGTTAATGGATATATACATACTAATATTCAGGATTTAGGGGATTACGATTTATTATCTGTAGTAGATCAGTTTGATGCTAAAGAATTTATTATTTTTCCTGATAAAGTAAGTTCTTTAAATGATGGATATTATGAAGAGGATTTAAATAAATTATATAATAGTAATGATATTATTTGTGATTTATCTCTTAAATCTGCTACTGGGCTATCTATTTTAGAGGGAATGAAAACAGGATGTCTTCCATTATGTAATGATGTTGGGGCTTTGGGGGAAATTTTATATGGGACTGATTATTTAATTGATAATAACGTTTTTTATGGTCAGTTTAATGAAGTTTTAAAATTTGTTTCTTATAATGCATTAGTAAAAAAACTGCAATATTTATATGATATAAAAGCTAATGATAGTCTTTTATTTGGCGAAAAACAGCGGGAAAGTATAAAGATTGCAAATAATTTTTCAGAAAATATTTTTCTTAAAGGAATTGAACAAGTAATTGCTCAAATAGTTAATATGCAACAAAATATTGTTGTAGTGGAAAATTTTTAAGTAAAAGTTTTTTACAAAGGAAAAGTATAAATTTTTACGGAAATTAATCTCAAGAAAGCTCCGTAGTTTTAGCATGGAGATGAATTGAGATTTAGAAGACGGTGAGCGGGAAACCCCCTATAGCTTAGTATAGGGATGAAAGCGAACGAAATTTAATAAATAAATCACCCACGGACTGTGGGGTAGAGCTTCTGGAGATATCTTGTTGTAATGAGAATCTATGAAGGAAGAATCCTTGCAGCTTTAGCGTCAAGGAGTATGTCAATACGGGGAGTATGCCAAAAAGGCTATTATAAGGAGAACGATTTACATGGCTCTTATTAGTTATTCAGATTATAGAAATCTTGCGGATCAATTGGCTGATGCTAGGGATTCAATGGCAAGCATTAGCACTTATGCTTTAGATGCTGTTTACGATGTAGTTATGCTACAGGATGTTGACCAGGAAATAGATTTGCTTTACGAATTTTGGGATACCTATGTTTTAAGCACAGAAAGTTTTGGTATTCCAAGCAGTTTGTTAACTGCCGTTAGAGCATTACAGAAGCATGTTTTAGTTAGAGGTGGATATGATGATATTGATGATTATTTGACCGATGTAGGGGGAACTGTTCCTCGGAGTTTTGCAGATATGAGCGAAGCTGCTGGCTATCCAGTAACTTTGATTGGTTAATAGCCATTTAATTGTTTTTAATGTAGTGTTCACGCTCATACAGACGCGTGAGATTGAAAAGAATGGAGTTATAATAAATGCCTTCAATAGCTAATTTAGGATATGTCGGCTATGCCAAATTCGGCAAGATAAATAGTCCTGTTAGGGTTACAAGTGCCGATTTGCATTTAGCACAATCCGTAACTAAACCAGATATTATAGATGGTAAAACTGATAAAACAGTTTATATTCTGGGGCCAAAAATTATAGAGGGTGGCCTTTCTTTCCCTGCTGTTCATGATCAGGCCACAGGAGTTATATCTTCTATTTGGAATATGGCGGTGCAGAGGGATGCGGATGGAAGAATCAGTAATGATGATATTAATGTTAAATATGCTACTGGTGTATCATATAAGTATACCGATTGTATTATTAATACTTTAGAAATGAGCGTTACTCAACAAGCAACCTTAGATGTTACATTAAATGTGATGGGCAAAGATAGAATTACAGGCGATACTACTGAACCAAGCTATTCATACAGGAATACTAGGGCTATTACTTGGAACGATATTATTTTTGGGATATCATCATCATCTTTGAATGTAGCCGGTAGCGAAACTAGACAGTTTTCTATTAATATAAATAATGATGCTGATCGATACTATACTTTTAATAGATTGTTAGCTCCTCAGGATCTTGCACCTAGAAAACGCGAGATTACCGGGACTATGGAAATTATGGGTAGAAATTTAGGTTTGGCAAATTTAGCTTTAACTAACCAGAATAGATGTCATGAAGATGGGGTAATTAGATTCGGTTATGAATTGGGTGGATTGACTTCGGCCACAGGATGTGCGGGTTCTTGGGTTGTTGAAATTCCTGGTTGTGTTTTTGAAATTGAAACTTTAAATCTTACTAATAATTTATTCGTTACAACCGTCAATTATCATGCTCTTCCTGGTATCACATTTGGATCAGAGGGAAGAAGCACAAATTTTGTTGTTTCATCATAATAAATTATTAAATTATATAATTATTTCTATTATATCAAAATAGAGAGATAAAATTCTCTCTATTTTGATATCATATATTCCGATAATACAATTAGCTATAGTAAACATTGCATTTTTTTTAGGAGAGCAATATGTCATTATTAGACCATGGAAGTAAAATGTTAGAAATAGATATGTATTATAAAGAAGTTAACGGCAAAGATGGAAGTCATATTGTTATACTTCCGCTAGAAGATGGTAAGAAAAAATTTGAAGAAAAAGCTACTAAAGAAGAAAACATTGAAGAAAAAGTTGTTAAAGCAGAAAAAATATTTTTATTAAAAACTAAGTGGAAAATATTGTCTTGGGGAGAACAAACGAAAATAACTAAAATGTCAACTTATTTCAATCATGAGCAAATGGTTAATGATTTTGACCCATGGACATTTAGGGATTTGCGAATCAAGACTTGTTTGGTTGAATGGGATATGACTGATGATAAGAATACTGCGATTCCTGTTACTCCTGATAATATTGATAGACTACCAGGGGATGTTGTTTTATATTTAGTAAGTGAGTATGATAAGAAAACAGAAATATCGGGAGAAGATGAAAAAAACTAGTGCAGGCGGTAATGGACTACGTTAAGGGGCGATGGCCTGTAAGTAGGGAATTACCGCAAGAATTAGCAGAATATTTAATAATAAGAGCTACTGGTTGGGAACTTGATTATATAAGAAATTTGGAGCATTATGAAGTAGAGAAGTTTTTAAAAATCCATCATGTTTATAGTACAGTTAAAAATAATGAAAAAAATCAACAAAAAAATATACAATTCTAGAGGAGAAAATAATGATTAATTTATTTATTTCACAAGATGATACGTTAGTAGTGACAGTTTTTTCAGCACAAGATGATTCTCGTACAGTATTTGCTAAAACTGAAGCTGAGATTAGGGCTATTTCTAATGTAAATGTAGAATCGATTACAGAACATAATGTTACTTTTAGAAAACCGAACTATAAAGATAGTGTTGACATATTTAAGACGAGCATGACAACAGATGGAGAAAGCGTTAAAGTGGATGCTGCGACATTGAGATACGAACGCTTTATTGCTTTGCTAGTAGACTGGGATTTTGTTGATGAAAATAATGAAAAAGTAAGTCCTAGTAGAAAAAATGTTAATTTGTTAGCTCCAGAATTAGCTGATGTAATTAGCGAATCTTTAGAAGATAAGATCTATAATTAAATTAAAGGTTTTATTTAAATTTATTTTTAATATAATAAAAAGTTCCATTTTCATATAATAATTATGGCAGATAAAAAAGAAAAAAATCTTTTATTTAATATTGAAGTTCAACCTGTTGGTTTTGAGAAAGCCAGTTCAGTCGTAACTGGCTTATCTAAGGGTTTAAGTCAACAAATTTCTCATGTACAAAATTTAGGTAAAAATTTTAGCAGTCTGGCAAAGCAATTAGCTGTATTTGCTGGCGCAACTGTTAGCCTAAACAATTCTATTGATACATTTGGAAAATATAATAAGCAAATTATTTCTTTATCTGCACAGTGGAATAAGTATGGTAATTCTATTACTCAAGTAGGAAAAAAAATAGATGATCTTTCTAAGAGCTTGAATCTTACTCGTATGGATGTCATGGATTTAGCTTCTTCATTTGAGAAAGCTTTTCCGTATGCATCTCTTGATAGATTTGAAAAGATTCTAACTAATATTAAAAATGTTACCGGCGCAAATGTTGATCAACAAAAACAATTGATGGGTTCTGTTAGTCAACTGGTTAACATATATCCTAGTTTGCAGAATTCAGTTGATAGATTAAATGATTTAGACAAAGAACGATTAAGAACATCAGCTACTTTGGCTCTTACTACTGGAAAAATTAATAGAGATTTGTACAGTGACATAGTGAAGTTTGCTGGTCAAAATAAGCAAATTTCTAAAGATGATGAAAAAAAGCTTCAGCAGTCTAAAGATTATTTAGACATGATGGGAAAAATGAGGAGTTTTTGGGAAAAAATTGCGCTAATTATTGGTAAAGCTGTAACTCCTGCTTTAGAAATTATAGCTAATTTTCTTGAAAAGAATCAGAAATTAATTCAAAATATAACTACATTTGTCGCTAAATGGGTTGCTCCTATGCTCGTAATTAAAGGTATAGCAATAACTCTTGTTAAAACTTTTGGGAGTGCATACAATTCAGCTAAAGGTCTTTTTGCCCTAATTGCCGGAGGAGCAAAAGCTGGCAAAATTGGAGCGGGGGGCATATTGGGAGGATTGTCAGGAGGTCGTTTTGGCGCTCGTGGTATGCCGGTTTATGTAACTAATTTACCTATGGGGTATGGCGGGCGAGGAGGTATAGGCGATGCAGTAGATATGATTGGAGGCAGAACAGGAAGACGACGGGGAATTAGAGGAATTGCATCTGCTTTCAAGCGAGGGGGAATTAGAGGGGCTACAACCAGGTTAGCTAGACAGACTAAATCTGCATGGTTAAGAAGAGGAACATCTGCAGCATCAAGATCTGCGGCACGGGTAGCCAGAAGAGCAGCATTAAATCCAGCAGCTACCAGCAACATGATTAAATTTGGCTTTGGAAGTAGCGCACGTACTCTTGGACAAATGACCAACACCGGAACGGCTGCAGGAACCGCTGCAAAGGGGATAGGAACTGCCGCAAAGGCTGTAAAAGGCGGAGGAATGCTCGCCAAGGGAGCTAAATTAGCAACTCTTGGAGGTATTGTTTCTTTAGGCGGGGAACTTGCTTTTGGAGGGGCGGAAAGCTATTATAGATCTAAGGGTAACGAAAAAGCAGCGGCAGGAGCAGGACTAGGGAAAAGTGCATCTTCTATTGGGGGATGGGCTTTAACTGGTTCTGCAATTGGTTCTGTGCTTCCTGGTATTGGAACTGGTGTTGGTGCTGGTGTCGGAGCTATTGCTGGAACTTTAATGGAATTGCCTAGCATTATTAAGAATACAGCAACACTAATAAAAGATAGTAATTTTGGCAAAGCAATGAAGCAGGTAGGAAAAGATATTAGTAAATTTGCATCTCAGATTGGGGGAGGTCTGAAAAAGTTTTTTTCGCCTATTGGAAAATATTTGGGCGAGGGAATTAAAACAGTTGGAAAGGGTCTTGCAAGTGTTGCTAAGGCAGCTTGGGACTATAGCCCTATTGGGTTTTTAACTAATAAATTTACTGATCATTTTTCTAAAAAAGCTAATATGGCTGCAGCAGCAATGTCTAGAGATGTTTATAATATAATAGAAAAGCATAAACAGGGGATTATTGTAGCAAGAGCAAAAGCGGAAGATGAAGAGTTTCAGTCTAGAATTGATAGATTATCTGCTTTGAGTGGAGAATCTATTTCTGTTATTCGCAAAACTAAAGAAATGAAAAAGGGGGAAGCAGTTGACGTTACGAAAAATATGACTGGTATGACCCTAGCACAACAACAAGAAAGAATATTGCAGTTGCGCTCTGAGATTAATGCGGGCAAAGAAAAAGTTGAGACATTGTTAGGTGGTGTTAAATATGTAGAGACTAAAAGATATGATGCGAGTAGTAATAAAATAGTGGCTGGTAAATCTAAAAGATTTAAATATACAGAAAAAGGACTTCAAGATGCTAAACTTCAGAAGGAATCTATAGAACAAGCAATTGCTGCAACACCGGATGACGAAAAAAAAGAAGTTATGCAGGAAAACCTTAAGGCTATTGATGCGGTTATTGCTCGGATTGAACAGGAGAGAGCTAAAAGATTAAAAGATGTTACAGCTAAACAACATGAATTGTTGCGATTACAAGAAAATCGACGCTCTATTATGGAAGAGCAAAAAATATTAATGGAAAATCAAATAGCATTAGCTGGAGCAGAAATAGCTATGACATCTGCTGTAGTTGAAAAGATAATGATTACTGGAAATCTTTATGCTCAACAGCAACAGATTAAAGATCAAATGATTAGTGCTACTGGTGAATTAGAGCAAAAAGAAAAAGATATTAATGAATATATAAAATCAAGAAAAGATGAGATAGAATATCTTATAAGGCTTCAGGGCCAGCAACTTGACGAGGAGAAAGATGCACAATTAAAACAGGCAACGACTGAAAAAGAAAGGCTTCAAATACATAAAAATTTTGAAACTTTAAAGGAAAAGCAAAAAAATGCTGATGCTCAAATAAAAGCTCATCAAACAGATATCAGGAATAAAGAAGTTGAAAAAGTAAAGATAACCGCCGAGACATTAAACATTAATTTATCTCTTATTAATGCAGCAAAACAAAGGTTATCTGTTGAATCAGGATTAGCAAGTGCTCAACGAGCTTTAACTGATGCTGCTATAGAATATTCTGTATGGTTTGGGGGAAATGCTAGAGATGTTATGCAGCATACTAAAGCTGCTATTACTGCTAGAAAAAAGGAAGTTAAAGAGGCTGAGAAGTCGTTAGCTACAACTGAGTCAGAAATAAAAAGACTTAAAGATAAAAAAATGCTTACCGATGAAGAATCTATTACTTTGAAACAATTAAATACAGATAGATTAAATATGATGACTAATATCCAAAAACTTGAAGCGGATATTACTAAATTAAGGCTAGATGGAATCGCCAAAACATATGAAGCTGAATCTCAATTAAGATCGCAACAAACTAGTTTTGCATCGCAGCATGTTCAATTGATGGATAATTTTGTAACTGGTTTAGGGGCAAGCGTAGACATGAGAATGAAGCATATTGATGCAATGAAGAGTGAGCTTGATATTTTGCAGGAGAATATAGATAAACATAATAAAATGGATGAAGCAGACAAAAAGAAACCTGAATGGCAGAAACGAATGAACGAATTAAAACTGAAAGAGCTTGGTATTGTTACTAATATTGCTAATGAATCAAAAGCTTTGAGGGATGGATGGGTTTCTGCTGTTGGTGCTATGACTATTGGTTCTGGTAGAATTTCAAAATTTGTGTTAGATCAAAATAAGAGTTTGGGATTAGCCTTTGAAACATTAGATGGCATGGTTCGTACCGGAAAAAGCGGCGCAATGGGTAGAGATGGGGAAAAAGAAATAGGATCCAGAACTGCTGAAAGATGGGTTGCTGGAGCAAATGGTAGCGTTGGAGTTCAAAATAAAAGAGGCGCTCCAGATTGGCAAACTACTGATTTTGGGCCTAATACCGAAGAAACAAGTAAATCATTAAATGATATGAGAGAAGCTATAAAACTATTAACAGGAGAAATTAATAGAGCCACAGAAGCACAGAGAAAACATGGAGGGGCAGCGTTAGCAGCAGACACCGAAGCATCTAGAGTACTTGGTTCTGGCTTTATAGGAGGTAATCAAAATGTTAATGTAAGAGCTGGTCAAGAAAGCTCTGGGGCAAGAAAAGTTAGTACTAGTTCCATACGGTTTGATGGATATGATTCAAAAATATCATATGATTCAAAACAAGAACAGCTTAGTGAATTATTCGATATGTTGCATGCTGATGCTAATGAAATTTTAAAAGATAGAAAAGGGAAAGATTTTCTCGATGACAGAGGGAGATTATCAAGTAATAACGACAGAAATGTGCAGAGAATTACTGCTGGATTATCGACAGCAGAAATGACCATGAGCAATACTTTAGCAAATTTACAAAAAGCAGGCGGAAATGATCAATTTTTGCAGGGGATTCAAGATAAGTTAACTAATGAATTACATAAAATTGTAGAAGCATATAAAAATAATAATATAGAAGCGATGGATGAATCCAGGGTGGAGATGCTTAGATTATCAAAATCAGGTAGAATGAAAATGGATGAGATTCAAATTTCTACTTCTGGTCCATCTAAAACATCAACTCCAACTCAAACTCAAAATCAAACATTAACTCCAGTTCAATCATCTTCAGGAACATTGCAATTAATTTTTAATTTCGATGTTGATGTTACTGATAAGGAACAGGTTGTAAAACTTGTAGAAAAAAAATTAAGAAAAACATTTGGTGGACTAAATTTTGGAAAATTATAATACTTCATGTCAAATGAAAATAAAAAAGTAGATATAGATGTTAGCAAAATAATAGACAAAGATGTAAAAGATCCATTGGCTTATTTTACTGATTTGCTTCATACATCTGTTCATGGTTCTAAAGTGACTTGTTTGTTTGATCCTGGAAATGCATTTTTGTTAAAAAATCCAGAACCGTGGGGCGATGTATCTAAAGATTTATTGCCTGCGAAAGCGATAAGATACGCTTTTTCGTTAACCCCAATAGTTAAACATTCTAGTCCAGTTTCATATACTTTAAAAGATCCAGTTCCTCCAAATACGTCTACTTTTTGGCATAATCAACAGGGACAAATTTATTGGGGTTTTAATTTAAAAGAAATTGATATACATCCTGATTGGTTCCAGCTACCTTGGGAGTCAGTGCTAGATGAACTTGCAGGTGATGATGTTCAAACGGCACATACTATGTTGCGAGATTTTAAAGATGCAGCAGAATTGGTTTATGAAAAGGTTGGTAAGTTAATACACAACGATGTAACTTTATCTTTGTTAAAGCAAATAGAAGACGAAATTAAAAAGATGATTGTGCTGGACGAAAGAAAAGCTACCGAAAAAGATATAAACACATCACAGTCAGCAATGGACAAGATTTTAGATAGAAGTAAAAAAATACTAAATCATTTAGGGTTGGATGCCAGTAAAATAGATGGAATGCAAGATGCATTAAAAAAATTAGAGAAATTAGCTGACTTAAAACCTGAAATAAAAATATCTTCAGAATATAACTATTTAGATAATCGTTTTTTTGTATCCCATGTAAATGAATATGGAGATCCTTATGAAGACCCACTTCAAGGGCCATATAGTGCTAGAATAGATCCTATTTCAAGACTCCCCTATCCTTTTCCTATTTTTGGAGATCAAAGTCCCTCTCATTGGGGGTTTAGAAATAAAATTGAAGATGTTTTTCCTATTTATCCTGTAGAGAATTGGGGCGCATATGATCCATTTGCTACCGAGAGTGATGAATGTCATAAAATACGGGTTGTTTCTAAAGTAGAGGGTTATTTTGAAGAGAAATGCATTCAAGCAAGATTTGTTATACAATTAATAAAAAGACAAACTGAAGGTTTTACTGATGATGGTACATATAAGTGTGATGAAGATAATAATATTAAAAAGATGTCCACTTTTGTCTATAATAAATTTTTAAAATCTTATATTAAAAATACTAATGCAATAGATATATTAGATACTCAATGTTCTTATATTACACATCAGTATGTAATTAATCCGCTTTTGTCGCTACTTGCTGATGAATATTCGGAAATAGATGATGATAAGCCATCCCTATTTCAATTATCTACTGATTGTGTTAGTGTAATTGCTTCTACTACAACATGGGGAGATATTGCTTTTTCTTGGGGGGAAGATGCATCATGGAATAATACTAGAGCTGAAGCTTTATCTTTTGTTAACCCTAGTAGCCCGTTTTTATCTCCATTGTCATTTGGACGATGGGCGTATTCAGAACCCTATGCTTACCCTCCCACATTTGTCATTAATGCTACCTATAGTAATAATCTTCGATATACAGTTGATGCAGGTGATGTTTATGATGCTGGTTGGCATTATGATGATGAGCCAATAGTTTCGCTTAAGATTAGACTTCATGGCAATGGGCCGGCGAGACTGGCGGGAACTTGGATTGAGGAAAATTTTGATTTCAAAATAGAAGTGTATCGCAATTCGAGCTGGGAAACAATTGGAACATTTAATAGTGACTCTCCAACAGAGATATTGGGTCCATATTATGAAGTAGAAATATTTTCAGATTTTACTGATTATCTGAATCCTCTTGGAGATGTAGAATATAGATTAGTATTTTTATCTGATTTAACAGCCGATGCTCCTGTATGGACCTATAGTTATGATGAATATTCTCAGGGATTTGGGGATATTCCTACATTAGAATTTTTAGTTTGTTATGATAGTTCTAGTAGTTCTAGTAGTTCTAGCAGTTCTGGTATCTCTAGCAGTTCTAGTAGTTCTTTTTTGGTTTGTTATTTTGAAACTGTTTATTTTTATTCTTGCTATGATGGAACGCTAACTTTAATTGCAGAAGGGTGGCATTGTGATTTACCTGGAGCAGGAGTTCCTACTTGGCAAATTACATATGATGCTGCAGCTAATGGATGTGAATATTATATTAATATAGAAACAGAAAATGGTTGTGAACATGAGAGTGATTGTATTGCTTTAGACGCCCCCATTTTACCTCCGATTATTTTTGATTGTCCCTGTCCAATTTCAAGTTCAAGTTCAAGTTCTTCAGGTTATTACAGTTCTTCAAGTTCTTCAGTTGATTGCACTCGATTAACATGGGTGCATGAATTACTAGTATATTTTGAAATAGCTAATGGGTATAGATTATTGTTATTTAGAGGGGTTAGGCCATTAACTCCACAAGCTATGCCTATTACTGATGATGAGCCAGATTTAAGTACAGGTATTGGCAACCATGGGCTAGAGGAAGGTTTTGTTAAATTCAATAATATTATTGATGATAATTATGACCTTGGTAATATTTATGATTTTTGGCCTGGTTATGAAGCTATTTATTATTTAAAGGATGCTCAATATAGTTATGATTTTTTTGATGGCTCTGGAAAAGGAGAGCAAAAGGTTTATACTGTTGGAAAAAATGGTTGGATAAAAGCTAGTCCAGCTATACAGCAACCTGAGGGTTTATCAAAAGAAGAACTAGATTTAAGTTTAAGAGAGACAAATCGGGATTATACTGGTTTATTTAATTATAGTGATAGCAACTATGCTTACATACGAGCGAATGAGCCATCAAATTATAAACCTGAGGATCATGTTTCGGAAATGCATGATAAATATACCAATGAAGTAGATGATAATAGGCCGTTTACTTTATTTACTCCTCCCATTGTTGCTCATAGCACAGTAACGAATCATTTTTGTGATCATGAGGTTGTTATTGATATGCCTATTAAGCCAACTATTTTGGGGCGAGCTAAAGATGGAGTTATTGTTTCTCTAAATGGGATCATCCCCCTATCTGTCGTTGCGATTACATCAAGTCCAACCGGATTAAAGAAACAGGAAATAATGGATACTTGCGTTAGGAAAAAATCTGTTTCTTTATCGCAGAAAAATTTATATAAATATCAATATTATAATATAGAGGCGTGTTATTTTAGTGCTGATTTTCCATCGCTTTTGGGGACAAGCAAGAAAGTTAGCAAATTTTTATATCATGATTTTGAGTTTCAAAGAGATGCTGCTATAGCCATATTATTGAATCCTACTAAAATACCTAGTAATGAAGACCCATCATATTGCAAGAGAGATAATAGTGATACTCATGTATATAATGAATTTCGTGGACCAAATGATTTAAGTACAGATCAGTGTGTATTGTCTAATTATTCAGGTGATACATTATATTTTACTGGCATTATTGCTACAGATAGAAAACTTAGGCAAATAGTTCAGATTCATTCTCAGACATCAAATGATAAAATTAAATTATATAGTTACTATGATGCTGAAGATGAATTGGCATCTTGGGATAAATATAATTGCTTATTACCAGAAGCAAAAGTAGAAGCATTTAATTTTACACTAAAACCCTTAAGGCATCATGCTAAAACATATTCTGTATGGCGTATTTCAGAGATATTGTCTAATGCTGAGATGGTTCATAGAAAATGGTTAAAATTAACGCCAAGAGATGAAGAGCCTAGAATAATTAAGCCTCCTGATGATTCGGGATATACTACACCAATGCCCGGTCCTGACGGCGGAGAATATCACGAACCTTATTTTTGGGCTGCTGACAGCAGGGGTATTGTTTTAATATATCTTAGATTTGATGGAAAATTTGAATCAAGAGTCATGTTGAATGAACAAGCTATTAGAGATCAAGAATGGTTTAAGGCTTATTTGTTTGCAACAGGATTAACAGGACAAAAGTTAGATAAATTATTAAATGATTATGGAGGGGCTGCTATAAAGGATGGAGATGTATCCCCATTTGTAAATAATGCTACAAGTGGTATGCTGTTTGATGTTAGCGATGCTATTAATCATAGGGCATATGACCATTTTAAATTACCTTATTTTAGACCGTTTGCATTAGCTCTTAATTTTTGCTCCAAACGTGATATGTCGGATGATAAAACTGGAATCGGGATGCCGAGTTTAGATATAGTTTTTGCAAACATAAAGGGAAGTGAAGATTTTAATGATTTGTCTTATTCTGTTTTTGAGCCTAGCGGATGTGCTGCTGCAATTGATAAAGAAGCAATAGCTAAAGCCGAATCAGAAGCAGAAGAAGCCGAAACAGTATATAAAGAAGCATTTAAGGAATACAAAGATGCATTAGATGATCCTCTTGTGTCTCCTCTTACATTAGCGGCTTTAGCTGGTGATGTTGAATCTAAAAAAAGTAATGTTCAAGATGCTAAAATTAGGGCTAACCAGTTAAAATCTTTCGGAGCAATTAATTTTAGTTCTTATAGGGCCTATCCTAGTGGAGCTTTCAGATGGATGAAAGCTAAGAAATTTCCTGATGCTAATGTTAAAGAATGGACTGAACAACTTAAAAAAAATGATGATTTTAAAGCTTTATTTGGGGTTTCTGCGAATGAAAATTGGAGACAATCTAATATAACTATAGATCCAACTAAAGCAATACAAAGTGCTTTTTATACTGATGTTGTTAGTAGTAAAAATGGCCCATCAGGATACGGGCCATGGTTGCCTGCTGGTTTTTATATTATAAAATATCAAGGAGGGGCTATAAATTGGGGAGGCAAATCAGGAGTTAGCATCCATAATCCTGATTTTTCTTGTTCTGGCATTTTTAGTAATTTTAATTATGCCCCTCTCGTCACGAATGTAATTAGATATGCTCCGGGGGATCGCGTATTATATGCTACTGTTGATGACTGCAAGAAGGAAAATAAAGATAAGTGTAAAATGATTTATCACTTAGGAGGCCCAATTGGATTAAGTATTTATGATGTGGAGGGCATTGCTGATAATAGCGGTTTTATAACATATACGCTTGATCTTAAAGACCCTTCTCCATTAATTATAAATCAAACTATTGAAGATGAATTTTCAGGAGTTAAATTTGATGTTGTTTCAAATACCATTGCAGGAGATTTTACTTCTAGCAGCAGGATATATGTTGAAACTTTTGCCGTAGAAAGACATAATGATTATAGTAAGGCAAGTTATTCGGGTTATAATTTTTACCATCCTTTATTAGATTGTATAAATATATATACTCATAAGGCGGTAGAATCAATAGATATTGAGACATTACCTAGTGGGCATAAGGGGAATATATCTGTAACCAAACGCCCTCAGTCGGAATATAATTTCATGACATCTAGCGAGTTCTATTACAATACTATTGAATTCCATGATTTAGAAGATCAAGCATATAAGTCTTGGTTGGAAAATGGGATAAATCTTGAAACTGCTATTAATATGTATAATGATTTATATGATTCAGAATTTCAAAAACTTGAAAATGATATTATAGGAGATGACGGAGAAAGAGCAAAAACTATTGAGGGTGATATTATCAATAAAGCAATATGCAATTGGTATTCTTGCATGAAAAATAGCGATCCTCTTTTATGCGATGTTTTAGTATTAAATGATGATACTAAAAAATTAGATGCTAGAATTCGTCTAGATCATGTATATGATGAACAAAAGTCATGGAAAAGAGGCAGAATAATTTCTATAGAAAATGGTTTAATTGTAGCTGAGAAGATAAAAATTAAAGATATTTATTCAGTAATACCAGTTTATTTTTCGTCAGGAGTTGTAAAGACAGCAATTGCCAATGGTGCTTTTTATTATTTAAAAACTTTAATTGTAAGATATACGGCAACGCAACCTGGTGAATTGAGTTTGGGTGTTTTAGGATCTAGAAAAAGAATTAATTATATTGGCAATATAAAATTTAATAAGCACGAGCCTGGCAATACTAATACTACTGCAATTACTCCTATCTTGTCTAGTGGAATGGTAGATTCATGGTTTAATACCATATTAAATTCTATTACAGATAAATTTAATTTTGATAAAAATACTACTAGTCATTTAATAGACAATAATAAGTTAGATATAATTGATGCTGCTGATGATAATGCTAAGCAATTAATAATAGATGTTAGAAATTCAGAATTTGGAAAAATGGGATTATTTGGGAATATTAGTAAAATGACTACATTGCCAAGTTTTGCAATAGCTATGAATGAAGAAAGTTTTGATCAATATAAATTACCTAACACTTATTCTGCAACGGCATATGTTAAAGATGGAAGAATTTTTGTTTTTTACCATGATAAACAAAATAATATATCTTGTGCTCTTTCTTATGATAAGGGGTTCACATGGTATAATTATTCTGGTTTAATTGTTCTGTCGGATGCCGAAACAGCAAAAAGACCTATGGTTTGTTATGATATGAAAACTGATTTTATATATTTATTTTTCATATTTTGCGGGACACATATTGCTGTTAAAAAAATTGATATTAATTTGTTTAAAAAAGAAGATGTTGGACTGCCACATTTATCGTATGATGATTTTAACGCATCAAATTTTAAAGAATATTCAGGAGATGGTGTATTGCTAAGGAAAGAACCGTTTGTTCTTATAGCAGGAGAAGCATCTATAACTAATAGTAAATTCAAAGATGGAAAATATAGATATGTTAGCAATGCCAACGAGGATTCATCATTTTTGAGTTTTGTTGATTTATCATTTTCTGCCTATCGGGATTCACGAGGAGTTTTGCGACTTTGGTATTTAGTTGATGGATTAATGGGCATTAAATCTAGTTATAATGGTGGTTTCTGCTGGATAGATACTGCTAAGGATATAACATTTCATAAGTTATTTGCAAATGCTGACAATGAAATACTCCCGTTGTCACAGAAAATTATTAATTTTATAGATAAATTTACTTTTACTGATTGTTATATGTTATCTGAGTTTAAAGAAACTGAGTTTTGTGATATAAGGGATTCGGACAGAGGTATTACTGTAGCCGCTGGAGCTACTCCTCAAGAGTCAAAAACATTGCCGTGCGATTCAGATATAAGAGAAATTCAAACTATTTATGATAGTTTTACAGAAAATGTTTATGTTTTATTTACTGCTTACTCATCTATATATGTGCGAAAAGTAGATAACACCTTTTTGAATTTTGTTGAAGGATATAACAACAAAAGCAATGAAGATAATGAAATAGATATTTCAATTGCTAAGTATATTTATGAAAATATTCTCAATCTGAAAATTGAATCTCCTAATGTTCCAGTTATAATTGATGGGACTGGATCTGCTGATGTGTTTTATAACGTTCCTCCTAGCTATCATTATGCCCCACAGACTGCTATAATAGATACTGTTCAGCCTGATGGTTATATGGGCAGGACTGGATTAGTAAATATTTATTATTTGGCGTATGAATCTTCATCCTTATTAGAAAGGCCAGCAATTGTTATGAGAACTGCTGTTTTAACTCAACCTGAAAATGCTCCAATCAAACCTAGTGAGGAAGAATAATGAGTGAAGATGAGAATATTGTAGGTCAAGATCTTAATAGTGAGCCTGAAATTGAGGTTGCTGATGATGTTTCGACTATTCCTAAAAATAAACATAATAAAAATGTTTATAACTATAATTCGGGAAAATTAGTAGTAAAATGTATTATAAATGGTAATTGTCCGGTATTAAAACAGCCCTTAGTTGATAATGCTATTATTTTTAATAGTAGTACTGCTAGATTTTTTAGCGAAAATGATATTAGTAACTTATCTTTTGTAAAAGATCAAGAAGGTATTTTTTTACAGGAAAAATATAATTATAGATCTAATTTTTTAGTTATAGAAGATGAAAAGTTAGAAGGTGAAATTGAAGGCTTAGCAAATGCGGAATATCGAGAAGATCAAACTTGGAATGTAGTTAAGTCGGTTTTTGACAGTGCTAGTGAAAGCTTATTAAGGTCTAGCGAATATATATTAAAAGATTGTAATATAACAAAAACGTGTCCTAGATGGCAATATTTTAGGCATAATAAACCTGTAGATAGTGAAATAAGAGATAATTTTAAAAAACGCAATAAAAATGAAGCAAAGGATTCTGCCATTTTGGTCCCTACTCAAATGGCAGCCGACGCAAATAAGAATATTGGAAAAGGAATTCATTGGCGAGTTGAAAAGAAAACAAAATTATTTAAAGGGGAAGATTTTTTTGTAGAATTTATTAGAACGGCGATTACAACAGATTTTAAAAATATAGATTCTGTACCATTTGAAAATGAAGATTATATTTTTTTAGATGCGATTGCATCCCCAGCCGGGGATGATGAAAACCCTCCTGCTAATTATGGTGTTGTTGAGTATGAAATAGGGAGAGATAATAATGGAGTCCCGAACGCAGAGTATAAAAAGAATGAAGATTCTATAAAGTTTTTTGATTTAAACAAACAAGCATATTATATTATTGAGATTGGGACTTCTGATCGTGATGCTGCTAGATATTTTATTATCATAACGCAAAAATCCTATCCTAGATTTGTTAAGGTAGTAAACGGAATTTCATTTGGAATAAGTTCATATAAGGTTTCAGGAGATTCCCTAATACAACAACATTCTCTTAGAGTGACTGTTAGAAATCATTTGGGTGGTATTTTTATTACTTTTAGTGGACATGAGGATAACCCATGGATAGTAAGAAATAATAGTATACTTGAAACTGAAGATCCCATATTAAGGATTCCAAAGGTTAAAATGGCCATATGGGGGGGTAACATTGCGGCAGGTTTTATCTTCGGCCCTTTACAATATGCTGATAGTTATGTTTTAGAGATGCCCCCGCTTGAAAAAAACATATCATCAGATAAGACTATCGATTTTGTTACAAAAAAAGTTCCATACGAACTGCCTATATTTGGGGTAGATAAAAATGCTATTCTATTATCTGTAACAGACGAGGGGTTAGATGCTACATCTAAACCAGGATCAACCGAGGAGGATAGCATCTCTAGCAACAGCGAAAATACGACCACCGATGAGTTGGGAGGAGAACAGTCAGAATCGTTTATTGAAGATAGGAAACCTATTTTTAGTTCAGATTTTCAACTTATTAAAGAGACTCAAATAAAAATTAGTGATGGCGAACCAGGAAATCCACAGCAATTTACTCCAGATGAACCGACTTATTTTTTGACTACTGAGGATTATATTAAAGCATATTCTGGAGAAAATAATGCATCTAGTGTTGAGGTAGAAGTAATTATAAAAGATGATGATGGTAAAACTGGTATTTATGCTGCAACCAATGATGCTATATTATCCCATAACCAGGCGATAGTAGATAATTCTTTAGGGAGAATTAGTGATGAACAACTGGCTAATGCTGCAAATAATGAGGCTATCGCTAGAGATAAGCAAGAGAAGGCTTTAGCTGAAGATGCTCTAGACATAAAAAGGCATATGAAGTTTTTTGTTAAATTAACTATTTCATCAGGTCACCACGAGTTTGATGGGTGGACTTTATATAATTGTAAAACTCCAGTAATAACAAACATGAGATTGGTGTCGGTTCCAGACTATACAGATGGAGGCTGGGAAACGGAACCTGTTGATGTTTCAAGTCATGTTCTTAATTTTTCAGAAAGTTGGGCTGCGCAGGATTTTCATTCGATGCAGCATTCTGGATCAATTTCATTTTTGTTAAATAAGGGCATGAACTTTCCGAATGATCAGACGGATTATTTGATGGATATAAGGTCTAAAGCTTTTTATATTGAGATTTGGGCAGGATATGATGGATGTAATTATTCTCAAATGAATGGATTATTTAAACTGTTTACTGGTTTGTGTTTGGGGGGTAATATATCCGAATCTGCTGGAAAAAGAATTCTAGAATGTCAGTTATTCGATTATGTTAAAATCTGTCAAGAAAGTTATATGTTTAACAGTCCATTTTTTGATGGAGTTAGAGATATTAATGCTGCTGATATAATAGCTAATATGATTGGTTTTAAATGCAAAGAATCTCCTGAGCCTGGTTATTTATTAAAAGCTATTAGTAAAAATAAGGGTAATGATAATATTACTAGCCAGACTTTAGACGGAAGGGGATACAGCGCCCGCCCTTATGTTTTTCCATCATCTTACGCAAGACTTCTCCAACCGTTTATGAAGTTTGATGAAGGGAAACCATTTTGGGAGATCTTAAATGATTTTGCTCAGAAAGCTGGTAAAGTGGTATTTTTTGATGCATATGGCATGCTGCATTATGAAAATTTGCCAGTTAGTGATATTTTGTTTAAAAATCAAGACCCTAATGCCATTGAACCGTTATGGAATTTTACTAGATTCCCCTGGGGAGAGGGGCAGCAAGTTTTTAATGTCATAACTAGAGAAAGAGCAGCATATGACGTTTTTAATAATTTGCATGTGGTTACGACAACTCCTAATTATGAGCTATTACATGGAGATAATGTTAATTGGGAATCAATACACGATCCGTCATCGCCGGGTTTTTTAGGGTATCGCAAATTATTTTTTCAACAGGATGGTATTTTTGGAAGCGAGAAGGCGCTTAATGAATTGATAAATCATTATAAATTATTTTATAGAGCGCCAGTAATTTATAAGTTTGAAACTTTCGGACAGCCTTTAAGATGTTTTGATATCGTAGATCTTGATGATCAGAAACTTATTATTATTAATATTTCAAGTGAATTATCACCATCAGAAAATAAATGGTGGCAAACGATAGAAGGAGAATGGTATCACGGAGAAACGGGCAAAGATGAGGTAGAGTATGTTCCAGATGAGGAATCAGGAGACGAAACCGAAGAATAAATTGTATAATAATTAATAAAAATTCGATAATATATAATAGTTAGATAGATAAACGGGAAACCTTATAGCTTTAGAAATTAAATTTAACTCTTTTTTGATAGGGAATGGAAATGTGAAGAATGCGGAGTTCTTCATGATAGAGATGTAAATGCTGCAATTGCATGATCAGAATATAAATAAATTACCCACAGTCTATAGGGTAGAGCTTATGAAGTCGCTGTCGTTGGACAGGTAAGGATAATTATAATATGCATGAGGACTATAATCATTTTTTAATAAATTTAAAAGCTTATTTTGAAAAAAGAATTAAAGCTAGTAGATCTAATTCGTTTACTATTGAAGACATTAAAGATAATACCTTAAGCGGCTGGAGATCATCTGGATTAAACCAGATGATACATTATAGTAAAACAAAAACAAATTATAGGGTCGGAGACAATAATTCAAGTCCTCCAACTGTTAGTTAATGGAGAATTATTATGGCTGGTAACACTCCTTGGTATTCTCTCGCGTTCTTTGATTTCGGAGATCGATTAGATTCTCAAATTAATGTACAGAGAGAAATAGATAGATTTCTTATGATAGACAAACAGCTATACGGCTTGTATAATGTCTTTGGCAATGGAGTTATTAATGGATGGGATGTATTTAGTAATGGATTTTCTACAAGTAAGGGAATTGCTATAGGAATAGCTCCTGGCAGAGGAATTATTAATTATATCGCCGCTGAAACTGTTGTCACTCAGTATCTTCTTGGCTTGCAACCAAATTCTGCATTGCATATATATGCTGTTTTAAAAGGATCAACTGTAACTAATAGGTATATATCCTTTACATCATCCCTAACTGACCTTGGTGATTTTGCAATAAAAATTGCAACGGTGATAACTGGCGAGTCTGGTATTTTATCAATTGATAATACTGTTAAGGATTATATATCATTCGAGCAGACTGTTCTAGACAATCTAAACGATCATAAGCATAGAGGGGTTCCTCCTAAAATAGATTTAACCAGAGAAGTTAAAGACCAATTACCAAGTTCTAAGATTGAATATGTCGATACCGCAAAATTGACATCTGGTAAGATCCCAGTATCGTCTTTGCCTATTTTGAATCATGGAGATTTGCTGAATAGTGGCGTTTTAAGTCACGCTCAAATTGATAGTATTTTAGGAGGAATAACTGATAATAATGATATATTTGGGATATCATTAGCAACGAATTATTTAAAGTTGGTAAATTCTTTGAAATTGAGCAATAGTACTATAGACCAATATTTTGTAAATCAATTTTCTTTTATTCCTGGGGTTTCGTCATCAGATTTTGTAGATACTGTTTATTCTACTGCGCTTTTAGATACAACTAATAATCAAATAGTAGGGATTAATAATGGCTTAGAAACTACAAGTTACTTTTTTACGAATAATTTTTCTTTGCCGTCTAATATAGCTAAACTATTTTTGGTTACTGATAAAGTAGAAACCGTAAATGGCAATGTTGTTTTTGGGGTTAGCACAACTAATTCTGTATCATTTGATGATTATGCGGTTTTATCAGAACAGGCAATTAATGAAATAATTGCCGATGGTTCAAGTTTAAGAATTGGAATTAAATTTCATTACGATAGCGATACATTTCCTGATCCATATTCTACTCTGTTTGAAGATTTTATTGATTTTGGTTTTGTTAATGAGTCAAATGAAGATAGGGATTTTCATTTTAGGATTAGATTTTATACAGATGCCTTATTGACAAATTTGTATTATACAGCTTTTTCTCAGAATGATAGAAGTGGTTGGTTGGTAGATGATTCTAATCCTATTCCTGAAAATGGATATGCAGTTGCAAGTAATGGATCAATTCTTGTAACATATAATCCTGATTTGAATTTGTTTAGTGAGGGAGCTTTGTATTATATTGTAATAGATATTTGGGATGGAGATTCTTTTGTTTCTTCTGTTACTGGATATATTTTTACAAGGGATATATCATCATCTCTTAATCCATACGCTGCATTGCCTCGTGTAAATAGTTTTTCTTTTATTATTGAATTGGAGAATAAGGAATTAATCCTATTAAATATTTAGCATGCCAATATTAACCCCGCATTATAAGTTAACGGCTTTTGAAAGAGGAGATCCCTATTTATCATCTTCCGATTTATCTAGATTTTATATTATAGATAACCAGATTAAATGGCTTTCCGATTTAACTGGGAATGGTGTTGTGTTTGGGCTAAATGTAAGTACATCAGGATCTTCTGCTTCTGAAACAATTGAAGTATCATCTGGTATGGCAAATGTTAATGGATTTATTATGAGTTCTTTTGGTCCTATGCAGATAGAAGTAGATAATAATGGTGTTTATTATTTATATTTGCAATTAAAGAGAGATATTGTTTCTAATTTTGGGCCACCTTCAAACATAGCAAATATTGTTTATAATGATTCAGTCGCGCCATCTAAGCCAACAGCCTTAACGGTTATTGATAAGAGCTATGATTATATTAATATATCGTGGGATAAAAATACTGATATAGATTTATATGGATATAGTATTTATAGAAATTCTACATATTTAGACTTTACTACAGATAATAATTACATTGATTACGATGTAAACGATGATACAGTGTATAGTTACCATGTTATTGCGGTAGACCTTAGCGGTAACAATAGTGCTTCGTCTGATATTCTTTCTGTTTCAACTACTATTGATTTAACCCCTCCTCTTAATCCTAGTTATCCATTTTCACTAGAATTAGATGAGGCAGTTCAGCTATCGTGGCAAGAACCAGAGGTTGGAGATATCGCTTATTATACAGTACTGGTTTTTGGGGCTGTTGATTCTGCAGTAAGTACATCTTATCCTCAGCTAAACACTTGGGCGACTTTAACTGTTGATGAATGGGCTGGATTGTTTGTTGATGCTACTTTTTCTGGATCTTTAATAGGATCTTATACTACATCTGAAACAAATATTGTTATTAGTAATCTTTCTAATTTTAAATTATACAAGATAGTTCTGTTTGCTGTTTCAGTAAATGGAGTGCAGTCTTCTGGTATTTATTCTTATATGTCTCCGTTGCAAAATCCTGGACCATCAGAAGTTACTAATATAAATTTGTCTCAATCAGTTGTTGATAATACTGATAATATAAATATAAGAGCTAGTTGGGATACGGTAGTTGATCCTTATAAGACTACGGCTTCTTATTTTATTTTGACTATTATAGAAAATGGTTCGGTAGTGTCAGATCCTATTTGTGTTTATAGTAAAAATAGTTATACTTTTAATAATTTTTCATCTGCCGGTCAAATTATTAGCGTTAAACCACTGACTTATTATATTGTAAAAATACAAGCAGTTGATACAAATGGAAATGTTAGTAATGGTATCGTAAGAAGTATTTCAACTAGTAAATTTTCATCCCCCTTAGCTCCTAGAAATTTAACAACTAAATTATTAAATAATAAGTCATTGTTAATTGCATGGGATAATGCTAATAGTGTTTTCGACAAAAATATTATTAGTATAAATATAACTGATTTGTCTGATGGCAGCGTACAGTCTTTAGTTGGTAATGCTGCGATTGGCAGAGTCCGGTCATATATAGTTGCTGCTCCATTAGAATTAAATTCAACTTATAATATTTCTATTTATACAGAAGATTCAATTGGTAATAGAAGTTCAGCATCAACCGTTTCTTACACTACCGTCAAGGCAGAAAATAATTTTGCTCCTCCTCCTAATGATCAGTATGTTTTTAGCGGTAATGGAGAGAGTTTGCTTATATGGAGAGATGCAAATCCTACAATTACTGAATCTTTTGGTGTTTGGAGAGCTGAATATGGAGATACATTGTTAGCATCTGATTTTAAACTTATAGCTACAGTAGATGCTAAACAATGGTGGTATAGAGATATTAGTGTTGAAAATGGAACAAGGTATTATTATTTTATTACTCGTTCTGACATATATGGAAGAGTATCAAAGAATCCAGTAGATGATAATTATTATTTTTATCCATTTTTATATTCATATCCATATTATAGAGGGAATTTAACTGAAATTGAAAATTTAACTGCATTTACTTCGGGTGATGCAGATGATCATGATGTAATATTGAGTTGGGATGTTGCTAATACCGAATTCGATGGTATTGAGATCTATAGGTCTTATAATAATACATACGAGTGGGTAAAATTAACATCTATTTCGTCTGACAGAACTAGCTATATAGATAACGATGCCTTAAAGAATAGCGGAACGTATTATTATTACGTAAGACAATATAGAAATAATTGCAAATTGTTATTATCGAGTGCTTCGCCTTCTGATTTTGAGTCGGCAATATTATTGTCAAAAATTATAGTTAGTAATGAAGGTGTTGAAATTAAGGATTTAAGAAATGATATTTCTAAACTTGCCAAAGTTGTTAGTGATTACTTGGATGAAAAATTAGAGATATCTCATCATACCTATTCAGAAGCAAATGATAATAGGGTGAATTTAAAGGAGAATATTTTATTTTCTAATTTTACCACTACTGATAATAAAGTGTTTACATCGAAGGAAGAATTTTCAGGAGCAGATTCTTATATTGTAATGATTGATGGGAATTATTCAAAAGTACATTTTAATTTAGATGTTGATAATAATAAAATTATTTTTGCTCAACCTGTAACAGGTAATGTATCATTAGAATGTTTGGGTTTAAATGAAACAGATAATTATTTGGCATATAATAAGATTCAAAGCATTTCTCCTATTAAATTTAGTTCAAATAAATTCTTATCAGAACAGATAGATTATATAAATCATGATGGACGAAAAGATTCTTTAGTCCCGTTGCAAACTAGAATGACATCAGTTAATGGCTATAATTTTACCATGTCTGATGCTACTGAGGAGCTAGGGGAGTCTTTTATATTTTATGCTGTTCAGTCTTTTTATGAAGCGGCATATTGTTGGCCCTTGTTGACACTGGCAACTTATGCCGCATTAACTCCTAATGAATATGCAACGTTGATGTATCTTTGCAATCGCGTTGATTGTTCTGATATTTATACTATTACAAAATGGGCTAACGCAACAGCAGAAGAATTAGAAATAATTAATAATTATTGTTTTGATAGTGAATATTATTATGTAAATGTAGATTCTTTGCCGTTTTTGGTAGCGGCTACTAATAAAGGCATTGCTAAATCTACCGATAGTGGTAAAACATGGCAAGTTATTTTTACACCAGATGACGGCGCTCCATTAGATATAAAGTTTATTTCAGATACCAATTATTTATATTGCTATACTGCTCATTCAGTTTATGCCAGTAGAAATGGAAGTACTTGGATTAAGATAAAAGTTCCTAGTACCGTATCTATAATAAGAGATATGTGTTATTATAATGATAAATTATATTTTACTACAAATGCTGGATTGTATTATATAGATGAAGCGGTTAGTATAGAAGAATCGCAAGCCATTCCGGTTACTATTATAGATGCTAAAAATAATAATTATTATGGAATATATGAGTTTAATAATATATTATATTTATCTAATGAATATAATTTATATTATTCTAGTGATGCAATTACTTGGAGTAAAGCAGATGTTGATGGAATATTTCCTATTGTAAGATTTATTGATTATAGAAATATTTTATTTTTATTATCTAAAATGTCATTGTCGCGCTTAAAAGATGGCATATTTGAAACTGTAGCTACATTAAATTGTAATGAAGCAAGGGATTTGGTTGTATATGAGGGCAAATTATTTATTTTAACCGAAGATGGTATAGTTAAGTCCCCAGATGATGTTATTGTATATAACTCTCTTAGCATGGACTTTGAAAATGCATTTCCAATTATTAATACTCCATCAGGTACTAGGTTATGTTATGGTATGGATATTGTTGCTGGCAATCTTTTTATTAGCGCTGACCAAAGATTGTATCGGGCAAATTCAAATTTTTTAGTATTAGAAATATATAAGGATAATAATAATTCTCCAACTGTTTTTGTTAATGATAATAAATTTATGGGATGGGTATATTTTGATTCTATATTGAATCAAATTCATTTTGTTGATAAAATGAAATATGACGATATCATTTCAGTTGCTAATCAGTATGGTCTATTTAAGTTAGAAAATGGAGGTATATTAGAAAATAATTGCAAGGCTAATATTGAGATTGTTAAAAATAATTTTGTATTAAGTACTTTTGCTGTAGCATCAACAGGGGATATTGTAGAGTCTTTGTCTAATGTAGAGTTTGAACTATTTTCCGAACTAAATTCAAATAAAGTTCTAGCCGATGTTTTGGTTGCTGAATACAATGATGGAGTTAATGCTTTAGCTGAAAAAGTTGCTGCTGATGAAGATGTTAATATTATAGATGACGTTAGAAATTTAAGTAGATTGTTTAATAATATATATACTAATTTTAATGGATTAGTAACATTTGGTTCTTCTGTTGAAATTAGCGGAACTATTTATGGTATAATTGGTTTTGAAAAAATTGAATTTGAATTAATTTCTGCAATTCATAGTGATGCTGAAATTATTTCGGAAATTCCAACTGTGACTGTTTTGGATGCAAATGATGATGGTAATAGTTTAAATATAGTTAATGGGTTGGTTATGTTGTCGAATGAAATTGATAAATATGATAATGTTTTTGCTAATATTAGCAATGTTTCTTTAGATATAGAAATAACTAATAATCATACGCAAGTAGAGGATAAAATAGGAGATAGCTTTATTGGGTTGCCTTTTGGTATTTGCAATGTTATTTCAAGTAATTTTCTAAATATATTAATTGCATTGAAAAGTAGCCACAACACTGATTGTACTATATATAGCGATTTTACTATGCAAGATTATGATTTAATCAATACCACTTTTGGTTATAAGGAAGAGTCTGCGACGATTGATACGTCAAATGCAGTTTCGTATTTATTCTATTCATATTATTCAGAAACATTCGGAAAAATGTTTTTATGTTCTGCTAATGGTCTGTATATTTTAGATTTAACTACTAAAGAGATTGATAACGTAGCTGTATTTAATGGGAAGCAAGCTGTTCATATGCTTGAAAGTAATAACAGATTGTATTTAATGACAAAAAATGAATTATATTATTCAGACAATGGGGTTTCATGGATAGGTAATAGTTTATTAAATCTTGATTCTGAAATTAAAACCTTTACCAAGTTTAAAAATTTTCTTATCGTGGGAGCATCAGATGGGGTTTATATTTCTCACGGAGATTTTATAAAATGGACTAAAGTTTATGATGTTTCTAATGTAGTTAAGTTTAGAATATATGATTTTTTATATATGATTGCCGATAATAATATATATTATACGAAAAATGGCATTGACTGGACGTTGCTTCATGCTAATGATAATTATTATGTTTCTGATATAATTAAGTTTAATGGCGATTGTTTTATTGCTACGAATGCTGGGCTTCGTTTTGCAGCAGGAACTCTTTATGGGCCTAACTCTAATTTTTCTGTAGTTAACGTATTAAATGATGTTACAGCTTCTAAATCTCTATCGTTTACTGTTATTGAAATGGCCCCTGATGGTTTATCCTTTATTGCCGGATGTTCTGACGGTTCTTATTGGAAAATAGAAGATAATTTAAATACATCTTTTACTACAGAGGTTTCATGTATTCGTAACATTACATTTGTTCAAGATGATTTATTTATGTTTAGCTTTGATCACTGTGCTGATATAACCAACGGCGATACTACTAAGCTTGGTAATGGAGATGGGTTTTAATGATTGACTTAAAGACTAAATTGGCTCAAATTTTTCCTGTATATGGTAGTTTTATTCCTGCAAAAGCATCGGTTGGGTTAAAAACTTCTTTATATGCTAATTCTGATTATTTTATTTTTGGTAATCAACTTGTTATTGATTCGACTAATTTTTCAGCCATTACAGGTTCATCTAATAGTGTTATTTTTAATGATTCTGTTGTTGCAAATACAGGAAAAGGCACAATATTATTCAGCCAACAGGATGCTTCTAGTTCTATATATCCTATTTTACATTACCCTATTAATTTTGATACTATCAATACATATGATGTTTATATTAGAGTATATAAACTAGGAAATGCAACAATTAAATTATTTTTAAATAATACGGAGATAGATTCTTCGGTTGTTCCTCTTGCTGGATGGGGATGGCATAATGTTAGTTTGAATATTTCATCTATTGGGTTGCATTCTATAGGAATTTCATCAGATAACAATGCCTATATAGATAAAATTATTATTCAAGATACTGCCGAAGCTGCGCCAGTTGGATTAGGGTACAACTATAGCGTTAGCCCTTATGTTACATTGCATTGTTTATTATATTCAGTTGCAAATGATTTGCCTCAAGATCAATATAATGTTTATTCGTATAAAACAAGCATTGGAGAAATAAAGCAGGATGGAATATATAATTTTGATATATCTCCTATTGATAATACAGTTATAAGTTATACTGACTTGTGTGCTTTGGTTTTAGTCTCTACTGGTAGCTATTATTTAAATTATATATCTTGGGATTTATTAGATTCTAATGAATATGCTCTTGAACCATCTTTATATTATAATAGTTAGATAGATAAACGGGAAACCTTATAGCTTTAGAAATTAAATTTAACTCTTTTTTGATAGGGAATGGAAATGTGAAGAATGCGGAGTTCTTCATGATAGAGATGTAAATGCTGCAATTAACATTTAAAAGATGTCGCTGTCGTTAGACAGGAGAATGAAAGAAGAATTAGCGTAAGGAGTATATCAAAAGGATTTGTTATTAAAATGACTAATATAATAGTTGGCATTTCTATTGGTATTTTAAAATGTGGAAAATAAATTATAATAAAAAATTCTCATATGCAGTTTATAGTCAGCAAAATGCTTTAGACCCGTATACCGGCTCTTTAGAGTCCGCTCCCAATGTTGAGCAAAATTTAACGGTAGATTATTTCAGTAATAGCGATGCAACTTTAACTAATACAGTTATCGTTAACGATCCAGACAATCCTACTAGTAATGTTATTTCTTTATCCTTACCATCCAAGATAGTTAATTTTGTTATTGATAAGAGTGGGAGCATGTCTTGGAACGATCCGGACAATCGTAGGTTAACGTTATTAAAAAGATTTGTTAATAAAGTTTCTGCAACGTATCCAGGGGATATTACATATAATATAACTACGTATGCAGGTAAAAAAGTTAATTTTATTATTTCTGCAGTATTGTTGGCTAATAACACTCTATCTCCAACCTATAATGCATCTCGATGTTATACTCATGATGTGTTTATTAATGAAATAGATAATTTTTATGGAATTCGAATTTTGCGGAATAGTAATAGATTTCCCACTTCTCCTATAGATGGAGATATATTATTTGATGGGAATACTACGTCGTTCGTTGATGCAAATATTCAATTAAATTCTGATTATTATTATACGGTATATACGTTTGATGAGAATTACAATTTCAGCAGCGGTGTTGATCTTGCTATTTCAATAAATAATAATCTATCTATTCCGCCGTCATTAAAAAATGTTGATTGTAGTATTTTAAAAGGGTCAGGCATATTAATGAGTGATAGCACTGCTGGAATGTGGTGTTTTGACGAAGGGCATGGAGAGATTGTTTATGATTTTTCTGCTATAAATGATTTTAGTCTTGAATCATTATCAGATGTTTATTGGCTTGATAAGGATAGTGTTCCTGTTGGTCAATCAGGATTGCGATTAGACTCAACATCTTACGTAGACACTATTGCTACTTCTTATTATAGGTTAAACAGTAGTAATAAAAGCTTTTTGCTTTGGGTTAAGCCATTTGAATCAGGGTTTTTAGAAAGAGGATTGTTTAGTAGGTCAGATGGAGTTGATTTATCTTATATTTGTTATATTAATGCAAATAATGGAATGACTTTTGAGATTCAGGGGGGAGTTAACGTTTCTTCTGATAATAATGTTATCAATTATGACGAATGGAATGCCATTGTTTGTACAGTTAATACAGAGAGTAGAGAAGTTCTTTTTTATGTCAATGGCGTGTCCTGTGGCGGCGGCATTCTTGCCACATTAAATACTTTTACCGGAGCCGCTAGTCTAAATGTTGGTCGTGGTTTCAATCTTATAGATAATCTTTTTGGCGATGTTGCAGCTTTTTCTGTTCATGATTATATATTTTCAAATTCAGACATTTCAACTTATTCTAAAGTTAGTAATAATAGAGACGATGATAATGGCGAGAGGCTTTTAGTCGTTGATTATGCAGTTGATAATATTATTGATTTTTCTAGAATAAAAGCTGTAATTAATGATAAGAAAATTTATCATGAATTAGATGGGACTGATATTTTCTATGATGATATTAGCGTCGGTGATAGCTATATAACTTACAATTTGCCGTATCTTAGCGGGACATTATTTTATTTTACTGTTTTTACGGAGAATGATATAGGAAATTATTCTTCTTTAGCTGATAGTCCCAATTTCTATTTGCAGATTCCACCAATATCAAACACTGCATTTGAATTTATAGATGATGTTGTAAGTGAAACTATTTCTGTTCAAACTATAGCTGGAATTAATAAAAATTATTTAAAATATAATTTGTCGCAAAATGATCAGGTAACCAGAGTCCAGATATATTATAGCACTGATAGCTATCCATCCTATAGTAATAGGCAATCTAATGGTTCATTAGTTTATAATGGACTTGTAAATGATGAATATGTTCATAGAGCTTTGCTAAATAATCAATCATATTATTATACAATTGTAGGGTTAGATAAATTTGGCAGAAACCTAGCCATGGGGCATGCATCATCTATTCCTAGTAATATCACATCTGATATTGGTATCCCGTTGTTGGAAATAAAAGGATGTTCCTATAGGATTTTAAGCGATTTATCTGTACGTCTAGAAATAGATCAACCTGATTTTGCAACGACTGTAAGTGCGTATTTTGATGAAGACATAGTGCTTATTTCGAAACTTTTATCTGAAAATGGTGAAGTTATTATTGATAATGCTTTATCTTTTTCATATGAAATAAAAGCTAGCTCATATGAGTATGATTCAATTTTATCAAATGTCTTTGATGATAATAGCGACAGTATTGGCGACTTAGAGGATCTTATTACAATATCAACTTATTATGATGATGATGGTTTAATTAAAGCTATATCTCATTTGAATATTGATAAAAATATTGATTTATTTAATAATGTAAAGTTTATTAATTATGATATAGTTTTGAAAGTTGCGACACTATCACAGGAAGAAATAAGCATACCAGTTAAGATAAAATTTAAGAATCCTCTTGAATTGCATTTATTGAATAGAGATAGCAAATTCATTGATAAGAAGTACCAAACAATTAATAGCGCAAACATAGTTTCTTCTACTAGTTACAAATATAATGGATCATATATTTTATCTTCAACTCCTTTTATAGTTAGGTGTATGGCTACATATAAAGGCAAGCCACTAACGGGGACTGTTAGCATAAACGCTAGAATATATGATACAATAATGGATTTGTCAGATCCCTCAGTTGGAGTTCAAATTGGGGATGAAAGTAAAACAGTAACTATAAATAATGATGAATACTATTTTAGTAAATTATTAATTGATGATGTTGACGCTGATGGCAATCTATTAGAAACGACAACAGAGGTATCAGTTGTTGACTTAATTGTTCCCTGTCCAGAAACCCCTCAAAATGTAGTATTATTTGCTAAAATTGTTTTTAATGGACTAGCTTTCATAAAAGACATGAGTATCGTTTTTGATAATGTACTTCAAATTGATGTCACTCCTTCTTTGCCAGTCGCAAACGGGATTGATGTGGCTGAGCAAATTGCAAGTGTATATATGGTTAATCCAGATAATCCGGATGACAAATCTTTACGAACTTATCCGGCTGATGGCAGCATTGTTTCGTGGGAGTTGATACCAATTGCCCATTCATATAATAGATTATTATATAGCGATGAAGATATTAATACTTCTAATATAGGAGGTATTTACTCATTAACAACTGACGGTATAGCTAAAAAGGTATTTTTTGGACCATATAAAGATGTGCAAATAATTGGTAATGTTGATGGAACTGCAAAATATGAAGAATATAAAATTGCTGTTTCATGCTTACTCACCGATACTGTATTTGGGCAGCTTACCGCTGAAAAATCTTGTTCTATACAATTAGATCCGGAAGCGTCCAAAAGCAGATCGTCGCGTTCTCACTTTTTAATGGAATTTGACAATATTAAAAATGAACTATGGTCTGATGGCAGAAATTACTTGAGGTTAAAAATTGCCAGGGATGCCAATATGTCAACTTCCAAATATTCTTCTGTTTTTAGAAGCTCAATGTCGCAAGTTAATAAAACTATTTTTGAACTCATACCAGGTAGCATGGTGTTTATTTCTACTAATGATGCTGATGTTGAAATTATATCTGGAGATGTTACTGAATATATGGATGCTTATACAGGAGAATGGTTATTAGATACAACTTCTTCAACTATTGGGTACGGAAGTTCTTTCGTAGAAATTACTGAAGAAGATGAAACATACGTGTATTTTAGGTACAATAAAGATTTAACTCAAAGTAGTAATGGTTTTGAAACGTCATCTCATTTCGCTTCTAATTTTGATAAAAAAGAGTATTTTAAATATACTAAGGAGATAACTGTTAATGGTTCTATTAATATACTAAGAAATGGGATTTTATATAATTTATTAGCTGGGGGAGATATAGATAGCGGTTTACCCCCATGTATTATTGTTCCATATGATCCTCTTGTTTTAAATCCTTTAGGAGTTAAGGTTGACAATAGTTTAGTTGATTCTTTTATTGTTGATGGCATTAGCGAAAACAATATTATTATAGATGCTTCTTTTAGCGGATTGGCTATTCCTGATTCAGTAGAAGCAAAAATATCTGTAAATAATTATAGTTCTGATAGCGTAGAGATTGTTTATGATTCGGTTTTATCTAAAAATAGTGTAGACGTTGATTTTTCGAACGATCTTAGAACTTATTTGTCAATTCCGATTAAAGGTTTACATTCTAATAAAAATTATGATGCTGACATTATTGTATCAATAAGTTATGACAAAAATAAAGCCATCTCAAGAACTAAAACATTGGGTATCAATTTGGCTTATGATGTTTCAGATAAGGCTTTTGCCAAAGATAATAATGGTGAGGTGCAAAATGTTTTTGCGGGGTCTTTTGGAAGAATTGAAACTCCCGTTGGCGGGAATAGTTGGGAAATTATTACTACTTCATCGCCTGCCACTAAAAGGGCATTTGCTTGTGCTCAAAACGTAAATGACGAGATTTTTTACATTGGAGGAATAACCGCATCTGGGCCGACATCAGCAGTAGAAAAATATAATCCCCTAGCAGATAGTTGGCAAACCTTAACAGCTATGCCAGATTCTAGATTTGGTGCAATGTCTGTAGCTATAGGAAATGATATTTATATAATGGGGGGAGTGTATTACGATAGTAATAATAGATTAGAAATATCTTCTGATGTTTATAGATATGATACTGTTGCTGATTCCTGGAGTGATTTATCTTCAATGCCATCAATATTTTCTGGGATAGAAAATACAGCTTATGGGATTGCATTTGGTGTCGCTTGTTCTATCGGGAATATTATTTATGTTTTAAGCGGTGTTAGAGATATTTCGCAAGATGGTAAATCATATCTATTTAACGACAGGGTACTGTCGTATGATATTGTATCAGATTCTTGGTCATATTCAGATGTTATTGAAGCCGTTGAATTCTATTCCTATTATCGGCTGGGGGCATCGGCGAAAATCGACGGAAACATTATATACGTTATAGGGGGGTGCATTATAGAAGATGACGAAACGCAACCTTTATCTTCAATTTATTCTTATGATGTATCTACCGCAGTGTTGTTTAAGTCAGACAATGCTTTTGCGTCATTCCCTGATTCGGTATATTTTGGAGCTTTTACTCAAATTGGCACTGATTCATATTTAATTGGAGGAAGAAAAAAAGACTATGGGTATTCTGATAATTCTTATGTAGTTGATGCTAATGGGTCTTTAACTAATCCGATTTATAATGTTACTACTTTTGATGATTTTAATTATGCTGTTAATGCTGCATCTGCTGTTCCCCTATCTATTGCGGGTACAGATTATATTTATCTTTTAGGGGGTCTGGGTAGCGGTAGAGGTCAAAATTTTGTTAAATTAGATTATGAAGTGCCTATTACAAGTATGAAATTAAATGACATAGAGCGACTAGGGTTTAAAGTAGTTGCAAAAAATGACGCTAATGATTTTATAGATAACTTGAGTATTAATATTAACGGTTATTTACAAAATAATGTATCTGATTATCTGTTACATTATATAAAAAATGATTTGGCTAATTATCCTATAATTTTCGAGCAATCATCTCAAATAACAGATAATGGATATGCTAATTTTGTCCTATCTCCTCGGGGTTTTGATGTAATTGAAGAAATTACTGCATCATCTGATGATATCGCTAATAAAATTGTTCTATCTTGCGAAGTTGATGATACATCTTTTTATGGAAAAATATTTGTTAATTTTGTTGCAGATTATCCTGCTCATATTCCGGTGGAATCAAGTTTATCGCTACGATCTAATCTGTTTATACAATCATTGGCTAGCGGGAATGGGAGTTTTTCTTTACTGAGCGAATTTTTATCTCAGCATCGTCCAGTTGCTATAGATTGCAAAAAGGATGGGTTGTTAGTGAATGATATCGATTATAGCTATAGTGATATGAACGCTACTAGTGCTATTGCTGCAATTGATAATTTGATGATAGTGGGCAACAACGGTCCATCTCCACTATATGATGCTATGGAGGGAAGCTCTATATTATATTCTGCTGCTAAATATGATGACATTAGACAGGTGCATTATATTATTGGAGATGCTTTCCCTAATCATAATGTTGCATCTGTTTCTGATGCTTACGATAGCATTATTTCAATTAATTCTAGTTTAGAAAATCCAATTGTATTTTGTAATTTCATGTATAGAGATAGCGATAGGCAGCTTGAATTATTTGTTGATACTATTGATTTAAATGAAATAAATAAACTGGCAAACAAAACGAAGGGTGGGGCATATAGTATTTTTTCATCATCAGTAGAAGATGATGTTTTAGGTATAATAACTGGAAGAGTAACTGGTTCTTTAGGATATGGTAAGATAATATACCACATTGATTTGGGCAAAATAGTAACTATTAATAAGATAGCAGCATTATTTAATTTATTATCTAACAGTGATGCAAATTGGAAAATAACTGTAAGTGAAGATGGGTATAATTATTCTGCTTACACTGTCTTATTTCCGGCAAATTATGAAGCTAATTTTATAGAAATTTATGGGAGATATATTAAATTTGAAATTAATTTGTATAGCGGATTGAGTATTGGCAACGAAGAAGCTTATGAAGGTATTTCATTGCCATATCAACCATCTTTATCATCGCTAGACCTAAGCTATACCGAATTTAAAGAAGATTATTTATATTTAAATAAAGAAAGCATAAATAATAACTTAGAATATGTTGTGGCAATAGCAACTAGTAATGTTGATGCATTTGTTGGGGTTAACGTATCAGATGTTGCTATTTGGAATGATTTTAATGTAGTTAATAAAAAATCATTAAAGGTCGGAGGCAATGTTGTTATTCCACAACGATACAGTGATATTGGAAACGCAACGATTGAACCATTAATATTTATGGATGGATTTATTTTTTCAACAAGTTATGGGGCTTGGCCTCAGGACGCTACGGTTGCAATTTATGATAAAGATAAAAACATTATTGATTCGTCGTTTTATAGCTTGAAACCGAGAGACGGATGGGTAATTTTTAATCATCGCAGATCAGGACAACATTTTATAAAAATTCAAAATTCTAATAATTTAAAAATTGGAGTGCATGTAATTAATAAAAGTCCTACGGAATCTGCTTATTTATATAATATGGGATTTTTCTACGTTGACAACTAGGCTAATTTAACCTAAGTGAATTACAGTTATGCTATAATATTATCATGCAAAGTGTTATATATTCAAAAATAGAACAAGTTCAAGCTAAATTGTTTGTATGTGTTTTGACTCATAATCAATCTGATGTTACTTCGCTATTTATGAATAGTTTTGTGTCTAATTCCCCGCATCAAGCAATCAATCTTATTATATTAGACAATAATTCAACTGATCAGACTATTGATATATTATATGGGTATGTTGATAAGATAGCTAACTATACTATTATTAAGAGCGATAAAAATCTTGGGGTAATTGGGGGAAGGAACTATTTATTTGATTATGTTTTTAAATTAAGTGGATTTTTAGACGAAAGTTCTATCATGTTTCTTGATAATGACCAATTACTACAAGATGGTTGGTATGAATCTTATTTATCATTTATGGATAAGGGATATGATATAGCGGGGGCTGAGGCGTGGCTGATGAATCATCTGTATTTGCCAGTATGCAAAATTGAATCAGAACAACAATTTTTTACTTATGTTGGTTGCGGGGGAATGATGATAAGGGCAAAGGTCGTAAAAGAAATAGGCTTTTTTGATCCTGTTTTTAATCCATGTTACTTTGAAGACCCTGATTATAATTTTAGGGCAATTGAAGCTGGTTTTAAGATTGGGTGGAATAAGGATTCTAGAATATTGCATTTAGCACATAAAACTCTAGGGAATCTACAGGCAACCGACAGGAGACAGAGATTTACTAATAGTTGGAATATTTTTAGTAAAAAATGGGAAGGGAAAAGAATTAGTAAATTAAAAAATATATGAAAATATTAATTTTATCTAATTTTGCGTATCCTCATGTGGGGGGTTGCGAACAACTAATACAATTACTTGCTCAGTATTTACAAGTTAATTATGCCTGTATTTGCAAAATAATGAATGTTTTTACTGAGGTTGCTTCTTGTGTCTATAACGGCGTTGTCATTGAAAAAATGTCAATGGTAGAAAATAATTTCATAGCTTCTATTAAAAAATTTAATCCCGATATTATCTTTGTATATGCAGATAATTTTATTGGATTACCTTTCTTATTAAATAATATTACTAAATTGCCTCCATTATATATTGCTCCAGTTGGTTTCAATGCATCTCGAAAAAAAGTATCTTTGCTAAAACAAATAATATCAGTTTCAAAATATATCAATTTTATTCCTCATTCTAAGCAAACTATTGATTTCGACATTTGCAGACAGCATGGTTTTAAAAATAATATTATACCCAATGCTATCGATACAGAGGAGTTTAATCAAGAGAGGGTAGAAAAATCTTTTAGTTTATTATGTGTTGCTAATTTTTTTCCAGGTAAAGGTCATGATTATTTAATTGATATCATAAAACAATCAAGGTATAGAAAAGATATTGAATTAAATATATTTTCTTCGAGTAAAGTGCCATCAAGTTATAATATAATGAGATTTGTAGATTATAGTAAAAAAGAAAATATAAATGCTAAAGTACATTTGGATAAACATCGCACGGATGTTGTTAATTCGTATTATAGTAATAGTTTATTTGTTTTTCCTAGTGAATCTGAAGTATTTCCTTTGGTGATTTTAGAAGCCATGGCGGCTGGATTACCATGGGTTAGTTTCGATGTAGGAAATGTTATTGAACTTCGCGGAGGCGAAGTTATTGGAAAGAAGGAAAAAGCTAATAATAATTTAATTCCATCTATAGACGATATGCATAATATGTCAAAAATTATAGATGACTTATTGAGCGATAAAGAAAAAAGATTAACAATGGGAAATGATGGAAAAAAACAAATTTTAGAACATTATACATTAGCTCGCATAGCTGGAATGTATTATCAGTATTTTGTTTCTGGCTTTGCAACTATATAGCAAGGGAAGGCATTGTATGGCTACAAAAAAAATAAAAGCATATAAGAAAAATAACGATTGGACGATGGAAGAAAAGGAATTATTGTATGCTCTCAGGGAAGAAGGTATTAATTATAAAACTATTGCATTGGAATTACGAAGAAGCTTAAATGCTTGTGAAAAAAAGTATAGAACTACAAATTGGAGAGAAGAGCCGTTTTTTGATCCTATTAAAAATAGGATGAAAGAATCTGTAAAAAGAGCTTATAGGGAAAAAATATTAAATAGTCAAGAGAGACGATTAAGTAATGAGAGATATAAAGTTGATATATTATCAGATAGAATAGCTGATGCTTGTTTGGCGCTGCCGCAGGTTCCTAAAAAAATCTATATTCCCAGTAAGAAAGTTAAGAAATCTACCGAAGATGTTGGTTTGATTTTTAGCGATGCACATATTGGTCACCATCATACTTTAGAGGAAACTGGTGGGATATCTGCATATGACACAGAAATATTCAAGAAAAGAATGGAACAATTGAAGGTAGCCACATCAGAAATAGTTGAGCTTCATTCTCATTTATATAACTTGCCAAAATTAAATATTTTTTGCCTCGGGGATATGGTTGCTGGAATGAATCAAGCTGGGTCTTGGTCTGCAACTTATATTAATACACCTATTTTGGATCAAGTTTTTCTTGGTTTTGATGCGATTGTGGATGCTATATATTATTGGCTAGGTTTGTTTGATGAAATTGAATTTTTTGGTGTGGGGGGGAACCATGGCCGATGTGGTCCAAAAGGAGTTGAGAAGGAATATGTAAATTGGGATGTTATATTATATAAGTTTTTACAATCTCGTTTTGCTGATAATCCACGAGTTAAATTTAATGTACCCTTATCATGGTGGATACTTACCGAAATTAGAAATCACAAGTTTTTGCTAATGCATGGGGATGGGATTAAAGGAAACGGAGTAACGCTTAATAATCTTATCAACGCTGAGGCGTCTATGATTGGTTTACTTAAGGATATACCTGATTATACTTTGGCTGCTCATTTCCATAGCCCAGCAGAAGTAACAACTAATCATAGTAGAATTATAGTAAATGGGTCTTTTATTGGGTCCGATATTTACTCACTTAAGGAATTGAGAAAAGGAGGCATTGCTGAGCAGAAAATATTTGGGATTCACGATAAAAGAGGAATTACTTGGTCATATAATTTGAATTTGAATATTTCTTAAAATTAAAGGTTTTGCTGCACAATAAATTAATATTACTAATAGTGCAGAGAGGGAGATGTAATGATAAATATTCCAGAATGGTTTCGTAAAATAATAGTTAAGGCATTGTTGTGTCCCAAATGTAAAAAACCAGTTGATTTAAAAAATATAGTTTCTTTAGGTATAAAAATGAGTTCTAGATTTAAAGACAAGGAAGTATTTTTTGTCGATTATTTTTGTTATAAATGTAAGTGTACATGTTATTTTGAATTAGATCATATGAGTGCTGATGAATTTTTTTCCAGGTATTTTTTTGACGATGATGATAAGGCTCTAGATGATAGTGTTAAAGAATTTGAAAATATGCTTAAACACCGAAGCGATGATGATCTTGATGAAAATGATGAATATTCAGAAGAAGACGATAAGGATAAGCAAGATATTTGGGATGCTCTTAATAATATAATAAAAAACATGCAATCAGCAAATAAACCTTCTGCTGTAAGCAAGATTAGTAACGAAGAAGTTTTTGAAATGAAAAGAATTTTAGCAGAAAGCAAATCTTGGGAAGACATATTAAAAGGAATTGGGGTTTCATCTTCAGAGATAAAAAAGTTTAACTACAAAAAGGGAAATAGGGATAAAAAATAATGTCTTTTATGATTAGTGATTTTCTAATTGTTAAAAAAATTCTAGAATTAGGATGCAAAACTTTTAATTTGCCTTTTTCTGATGTTTCCATCAATTTTGGGAATAATGGTAATAAGCAAATAAATAGCAAGGAATTAAATATCCCTGTGTCAGAAAAAACGACTAAAATATACTATGACATATGCGCTGCTTATTTAAATAATTTTCATAGAATAAATGGTTCTGATGTATTTTCTGATGCAAAATCTAAAACTATTGTTTTAATTCAAATTTTTAGATTTTTATCTAAGTTATGTGTTAATGATCCGTTTTTTAAGTTCGATGAAAAGATTGTTGTTGGTCGGTTATATCAAAGAAGTTTTGTTTGGTTATTTTTTAAAAATATTATTTGTCCTATTTATACTTTGGATTTGAAGAATATAAAACTTATTTATCATAAATCGCAATTTATGGATATATGTGATGTTATTGATAATGAACAATTAGAAGAATTAAATAAAGATGAAGAGCCGTTTATCGCTGTTAATTTAGGAATAAATTATGGGCCATGTTTGGATGCCTGTTTGATTATAGCTATTCTTCAATATTTTAAATTGAATCCTCACGACGTTATAATGAATATTATGCAATCTGAAGTATCTGATATATTTTTTGATTTAATAAAATTGGAATTTAATGAATCGCAGGGGAAAGATTTCTTTGGCTATTTATTAACCTTATCAGGAGTTGAGAATATATTTAATGAGATGACGGATAGAGCTAATATGAAGGTTGCGCAGATAACTGGAGATTTAGAAAGCAATTGGTGGTTTTCGGGACTGTTGGAAAAAATGCTAGAACCCGCAAGGGGTTCAGATTGGTCAACTTATATGGAGTTGGAGCCATTCGTAGATGAAGTAAGACAGAAAATCGATATTGCAAGGGAAGAGAAAGGTAGAGATGGATTTACGTTTGAAGCAATGTTGAGATTAAAATCTGGAGAAACAGGGCCAGAAGATTGGAAAGTGATAGAAAAGATGTTATCATCTGATAGAATTTGGTAAATATTTGGAGGGTGCATAAGTGAAAGTAGAGATTAACATTAACAAACATGCATTATGTGAGGAAGATGGAGTTGCTGTGGATGATGGGCATATTGAACTGGTTAAAGATGAATGGCAGAAATTTTTAATTAAAAATACTCAAACTGTTACATTAAATGAAGATATTATAGTTATTATTAAAGACGCGATAGAGAAAATTATTAGTGCTAATAATTTATTAAAAGATGGGAAAGTTCTGTTTACCCATAATAAATTACTGGGGTTGCAGCAAAAATTATCTTTTTATATGACTAAATTATCTAATGAAAATAATTAAGACTAACTATTTTAAAATAGCTTATAAATCTGTAGATGATCAGCCTAATTTTATAAATCGAGATGTAAAAGAGCAGGGATCTACTTTGTTTTTAGACAGTCCAAATGATGAAGCTAGTATTGTCGAAAGATGGAAAAAGAAAAAGAAAAAGCAAATTCAAGAAGAAATGCCAAAAGGAAATTTATAATTAAAAATGTCGTCAATAAAATTTATTGTAACCAATAATTCTACTTTTGTTGAGGGTAGAATTCCACGCGATTTATATCAAGCATTTAAAAAAACTTTGGGGTATACACCAGAAGATGCAGCGTTTCGTATTAAAAATGCTAAATACGGAAACAATTGGGATGGGAGCATCAGTACTGTTTGTTATAGTTCTGCTTTCTGCAAATGTCCAAATAAAAAATCTGGTATGCATTTTCCTACTGGATTATTAAGTTTAGCTAGGAAATTTTGTAAAGATAATAACATTTCTTATTCTTTATTTGATTCAAGAAAAAAACTCAATTCTACTTTGCAACTTTCTATGTCTGATGAATTTGAAATAAGAGATTATCAGATAAAAATTGTAGATGATGCCGTTGCAAGGGGTAGGGGGATTATCAAAGTCGCAACAGGTGGGGGGAAGAGCGGCATTGCCGCTAATATCATTCAAAGGCTTGCTGTTAGTCCAACTATTTTTTATGTTACTTCTTTAGATCTTCTTAAGCAGGCGAAGGATGAACTGTCTAGGTTTATTGTAGATAATAATATGCCTTTGGAAGTTGGGGCAATAGGTGGTGGAAAATGCGATATAAAAGATATTAATGTTATGACCGTTCAAACCGCCGTAAGATGTTTAGGTAAAAAGTATAAAAATTTTGACGATGAGGGAGAATTGGGGGAAGGATATTCAACTCAAGATATAGATGATATTGAGAATTCTAATAAAGAAGCAATTAAAGATTTGATTACATCTGCAAAATTGATTATATGTGATGAATGCATAACAGGAGATTCGATTGTCGAGACAAAAGATGGGCGAATTCAAATGAAAGACCTTGATAAACATATAGGAAAAGAAGTGCTTAGTTTTGATGGCAATAATGTTGTCTGGAAAAAAATAACTCATTTCTATAAAAAAGGTAGAAAACAAATAATACGAGTAAAATTATCTAACAAGAAAGCAATCAAATGTACCGAAGATCATTTAATAAAAACAAAAAGAGGGTGGATCCAGGCAATAAAACTGTTGCCGAGCGATCAGGTTTTGTCTTGTATCAATACAGTTGCGAACAGTTACGTTCCTGTTGATAGTATCGAAGAATGTGGTATTGATGAAGTTTTTGACATAACTGTTGAAGATACGCATTGCTTTTTCGCAAATGGCTTACTGGTGCATAATTGCCAGCATTGGGCAGCAGAAACATGCCAGATTATTTCGGACTATTCTGTTGCGGCCAGATATAGATTCGGGGCATCTGCGACTCCTTATAGGGACAAAGGCGATGATTTATTAATAGAGGCGTGTTTCGGCAGAACTATTGCTGATATTAATGCTTCTTTTTTAATTGAAAGGGGGGTTTTAGTACAGCCTACTATTTATTTTGCAAAAATAGATAACATGAAAAGTTTAAAACTTCCATCGTACCAGATGGTTTATCAGGAGGCAATAGTAAACAATGATATTAGAAATCAGTATATAGCTAATATTGCGAAAAAAATGGCTGACGCTGGAAGAGTCGTTTTAATTCTATGTCGCATAATTGAACATGGTAATATTTTAGAAAGTATGATTGATGGAAGCGTTTTTATCCATGGCTCGCATTCGGCCAAAGTGAGGGAAGAGCATTTGGCTAAAATTAGAAATAGAGAAGCTTCTATAACCATTTCTAGCTCTATTTTTGACGAAGGGATTGATTGTCGCCCCTTAGATACCCTTATTCTTGCTGGAAGCGGGATAAGCCAAACCAGAGCACTACAAAGGATAGGGAGAGTTATTAGAACATATGTCTATAATGGTATAATAAAAGAGAATGCGATTATTGTAGATTTTAATGATGAGTGTAAGTATTTACGGAGACATTCAAGTAAGAGGAAAATGATTTATTATACTGAGCCGCAATTTATAATTAAGGAAATCGATGGATGAAAGATTATTCTCCAATTGAAATTGATTTTAATAAAAATGAATGTGCTGAAACTTTTGATTCTAAGATTTTGTTTATTTGCAACCAGATAAAAACATTAAAAAATGCTTATGTTGGGAATAAGTCTAAATTGTTGTATGAGATATTTGCATTTTTAAAATATAACAACATACAATATAATAATGTTTTGGACTTGTTTTCAGGTAGTGCTTATGTTTCACTCGCCATGAAGATGTTTGGCAAAAATGTTGTTTCTAATGACATATTAGCTAGTTCATATTTATATGCTAAGGCATTCGTAGAAAATAATAGTATTGAGCTGACTCAAGATGAAAAGAAATATTTATTAACTAATACTAGCATTTGTGAAAGTGCTTTTGTTTCTAATAATTTTAACGATAGATTTACGGTTAATGAATGTTTTTTTCTAGATAGATTTTATGATAATGTACAGTCAATTTTTAAGCACGACAAAGATAAACAGGCATTAGCTTTTTCTTCTTTATTTATTTTTATATTAAATTATGCATTTGTTGGAGGTAGATTAAATAACGGTCAGGTCTTAGCTAAATTAGATCATAGGTTATCTCATTCTCGCAACAAGGGATATGAGATACCATTTGCTAAATTATTTTGGTATTATTTTAAATCTAGTGGAACAGGCAAAGCATATAATATGGATGCTATTGATTTTTTGCGAAATATGAAAAATAAAGTTAATAAGATAGATCTTGTATATTTAGATCCTCCATACGGAGGGGGTCAAAGCGACTATGCTAAAATGTACAATTTTTTTGAACAGTATTTAAAACAAAGTGATACTCTGCTAAATGATAATCAATTGGCCCGTTTCGCCAAAAAGAAAGATTATGAATTTTCTTTTGATTTATTATTGTTTGAATTGGATAAATGGGATGTTGATACCTGGCTTTTGAGTTATAACGATTCTAGTTGGGCATCTTTGGATAAAATTATACAGAAGGTTGAAAAATATAAAAAAGTTATTGTTCGGGATGTACAATATCATTACAAATACAGAGATAAAGAGAATGCTGCAGGTAGTGAATATTTAATTTTAGCAGATAGAAGATAAAAAATGAAAAATTCAAATGATATTAATTCTATGCTATCTTCGGAAATTAAGAAGATTAAGAGATATAAGCCCCCTACTAAAGATAACCTGGTATCGTTAACTAGCCCTGTTTCTGACGAACTGGCTTTTGCTCAAATTAAAAACAGAAAAGTCAAACAGTATAAATGTAAAGATAATATTGAGGATTGGAATAATAAAGATTTTGCTAATTTTATTTTCGGGCATTTTAGAACAGTAATAGGGCAAGATTGGAAAGTTAATCCTATCGGAGTAGTTACATATATGAATAGGATTAAAGAGATGCTTTTTAAGATAACCGGCGACTGCAGTAACAAAACTTTGAGAGATTATATAAATTATTATTTTAAATATCATTTTAAGATTGATTATACAAAAAAGAATGAATTTTATTTGCAGAATTTAAGAAATGATCAAACAATTAGCCAATTTGGGCAGATTAAAGACTCTCACTCGTCCGAGCTTAAGCAATATACAGATATAACTTTAGAGCAGCTTAATAAAAATTATTTATTAGGAAATGATATTTTATTAATTAAATATGGTTTTATTTTGACAATAAATTATTTATTGGCTATTAAGAAATTGGAGATAGAACGTGTTTTGAATACTGTTTTTTATCAACAAAAGGATATTTTGCGAGATAGCACTATGCTGAAGCTTATTATAGATAAGACAAATGAGTTGTCTCCGTGCAGTGAAAATTTGGATTTTAAAAATATAGATTATTTAAATAAAAAAATAGGTTATGTAGTTGGTAATGATAATCATCTAAGCATTAACGTGGTGTTTAGTGAAGTAGAGTTAGGTAATTTTTTAACAAGGAAAAATAAGTAATGGCGATTGAACGGTATAAGGTAAATGAGGATATTGATGTTCCTAAATTATTCCTAGTTTTGCCAGATGGAGGAACAAGAGATAAGATCTCGAAGTATGAGGCGTTAAAACTTGCGGACAATTATGGATTGGATTTAATTCAGGTGGCTGATGCAGATGAAGATAAGCTTGCTATTTGTAAGATTGCCGATTTCGGCAAGTTGAAGTATGATGCTAATAAAGTAAAAAAACCTCATGTAGTGGTTACGAAAGAAATTAGAATAGGACCGAATATTTCCGAACATGATTTAGGGGTAAAAATTAAAAAGATTAAAGCATTTTTAGAAAAAGGGAATATTGTCAGGTTTTGTATGAATTGCAAAGGGTATAGATACGCTAATGATTCTGCTTTAGTGAATAAGTTTACTGATATAGTTAAATCGTTAGATTGTGATTTTACAAATATTGCAGTAACAATGAAGGATAACAAAAAAAATATTTCATCAACTTTAAAGAAAAAATATGAATATGAAAGAAGATAGAATAGATGGTTTTGAAGAAAAGCTAGCAAGAATGTGTAATGATGATTTTAATGAAAATATTGCTGCTCTCTTGCGAGCCAGAACGCCCTTAATATATTTGGCATGTGCGGAAGAAAATAGGGTATTAAATTATTTGAAGTATTTATGCGCTATTAGAAATTATACTGTTTATGTTTGGAATGTAGTTGAGGGAATGTACGCTCTTTCAGATAGATCTGCTGTTTTAGAGGAGTCAATGCGGAGTATCCCTGAGGCTGCTTTAGATAAAATTATTGAGACTGCTGAGCTTAGGCAAAATGCTATTGTTAAAAAAATTAAGCCCACTGATGCTGGTGTAGTATATATTTTGCAAGATTTCCATAGGTTTATAGATCAAGATAGTAATAGTGATGATATATCTATCGAAAGAAGATTAAGGCACTTAGTTTCGTTGCCATCATCTGAGGTATCTGTAATTATAACCGCCCCTTATTTTAAAACAACCCCAACTTTAGAGAATGATATTGTCCTACTGGATTTTCCGCATCCAAATAAGCACGAAATAGGAGATTGTCTAGATAGGATTGTGTCTAAAACTATAGTTAAGTTGCCGAGACTTGGGAAAGATGTCCAGCAGAAAAAAGAGGAGATAATTAAAGCCTTAACAGGGCTTACGCTGCAAGAAGCAGAAAAAGCTTTGGCTAAAAGTTTAGTAGTACATAGGAATATAAATATAAATAGTTTGCTTAAAGAGAAAGAACAGATTATAAAAAAACGTGGTATATTAGAATTTTGCAAACCGTCTGTTGATATAAATGATGTTGGAGGTTTGGAGAATTTAATTAAGTGGCTAAAACTGAGAGTTAGAGGATTTACAGATGATGCTATAAATTTTGGATTGCCATATCCAAAGGGGGCTTTATTGGTAGGGATTACCGGAACAGGTAAAAGTCTAATTGCTAAAGCAATTTCTGCTTTATTCGAGTTACCTTTACTTAGATTAGATTTTGGGCGATTGATGCAACCCCATGTCGGAGAATCAGAGGAATTATGCAGAGAAGCGCTACGGCTTGCAGAACAGGTATCTCCATGCATTTTGTGGCTTGATGAAATAGAAAAAGGTATCTCCGGCGTAAGATCAAGTGGGGATACAGATGCAGGCACTACAAGTAGGATGATTGGTACTTTTTTAACTTGGATGCAAGAAAAAGAGAAGCCAATTTTTATTGTGGCAACAGCTAATGATCATACTAATTTGCTACCTGAGTTTATGAGAAGATTTGATGAGGTTTTCTTTGTTGATTTGCCAAACGCCCAAGAGAGACAGGATATTTTTGAAATTTTATTGAATAAATGGGGAAGAAAACCTAGTGATTTCAATATTGATTTACCTTTAATGGCTTCTAAAACAAATAATTATTCGGGGTCAGAAATAGAAAAGGCAATTGTTGAGGCTATTCGTTATTGTTATGTTGATAATAAGAGATTTTTAACTAATGATGATTTATTAAATGCTATAAGTAGCATAAAACCTTTATATCTTATAAAAGAAATAGAATGTAAAGAAATGAAGGAGTGGGCTGCTACGAGATGTCGTTTTGCCAATGCCCAAATAGTTGAACAAAAATCTCTTTTGTTAGATGTCGAAAATGCCGATATAGATCTCTAGATAGAAAAAGAAATATGAAAGATATTACTGATATTAAAAAAAAGTTGTTTAAACAAATTGCATTTCAAAATTGTAAAGTTACTAGTTTATCTCAATGTAAAAACAAAGATAATTGTACTTGTCTTGTTGCTGCTGAAATGGCTGCATATATTAAAGTTCTAATTCCATCTTCTTATGCGAATTTGACAATTAAGGATTTTAATGGAATGTCTTTAAATAAAACAGAGCAACTAATTGGCATTGATGTTGCACTGAAAGTAAAAAAGCAATTAATCGATATCTGTTGGGGTGGATTGACAATTAATGATATCAGAGAGAAAGATATAGCTGAATTAAATAAATTTTCTACTATAGATAATATATACGAGTTAGGGAAAAATATAGCTATTTATGCTTCATCTTATACTTTTGTTGATGGAATAGTAACGAAAAAGAAATCAGGAAAAACTTTATGTGCATCTATTATTATGAAAGAGGCTATAAAAAGAAGAATTGCCGCAACAAAGAATCAAAGCCATACTTACGAATGGATAAATTTTGATTCTTTAATATATCATCTCGCTAATAAGGATTCGGTAGAATCTTCATATTTAAAAACTGCCAATTGGTTAGTTATAGATAATATTAAAGATGTATTAGATATGTCTACAAAAATGAAATCATATTATGCTCATTTATTAGATGTTTTCTTTTATGAGAGAATTGAAAATAATTTACCAACGATTATGGTGTTTAATTTTGATATAGATGAATCAGCAAGTATAGCAAACGATTCGTTCGGATCTGCTTTATCTCAAATTTTAAATAGAACTAATACAGTAAGGATTAAACTTTCAGATTAATGATTGAAAATAGACAAAAAATACAACTAGAACGCGAATTTATAAATTTATTATTAAAAAATAAGAATTTAGTTTATTCTTGGGTAGAAGATGGCCCTCAATCTAATTTTTTTGATAAGGTCCATTACGCTATTTTAGATGCTATATATTACGCTTTTACTGATAATGATTCAATTTTGACTAAAAGAATTTTTAATCATTATCTTAAAAGTAATGGACATACTAAGATTGATATAGCATCGCAAGAATCGTTATTCGATATTGTCAGTATAATGTCAACTAAGGAAGATGATTTTAGTGTATTAAAAGTTAATATCATTGAGGGCTATCTGGAGCAACAATCGGTATTATTGCTAGATGAATTTAGGAAAGATATAAAAAATAAGGGTAGTATTTTTGCTACCGGCCAATTAAAGGATTCGTTAAATAATTTAATTGATACATCAACTTTTGAAACTCGTAAAGTATTTTATGATCCTATTACTAGTTTGCATAAAGATTTTTTAGTAGAACTGAAAGCAAGGCAGTCAAGCACCGAAGAAGATAAAATTATTAGGACTCATATTAATGAAATAGATTTTACCATGAGAGTCGGATTAGCTCCGGGAACTTTAACTCTTTTTACAGCAGATGTTTCCGGTTTTAAATCTACTATGATGCTTAATATAGCTATTAATGCATGGGAGCTTTCTGGCGCTCGTGTGTTATTTGTTCCTCTAGAAATGCCAAGAGAGATTATTTATAAAAAATTAGTGTCTAGGCAAACTAGAATTCCTTTTGATAAACTGGAGAATCCTAAGTTATTAACTGAAGCAGAGAATAAAATATTAGATGAATTAGCCGATGGATGGAATGATAATTTTTTTATTATGGATGCACCGGAAAGAGTTCCTGTTTCGTTAATTAAACGAGAGATCGAAAAGAATCTATCCAGATTCAAACCAGATGTTGTTGTTATTGATTATATAGCTAATTTAGTGCCTGATGCTAATGCAAAAAATGATCGCCCCGATTTGGTTATTGGAGATATGTTAAAAGCATTAAGGACTTTAGGAAGAAGAAATGTTGTTCATGAGAATGGATTTGCTACTATTTCTGGCGCACAGCTTGGCAGAGATGCCTTAAAGAGAGTTCGTAAACTTGGGACAAATCAAACATCTTTTCATAGTGAAGATTTAAGGGGGAGTCATGAATATAGTGCTGATGCTGATGTTATCTACGCTCAAATGCCTGACCCTCAACAGCCTGAAAGTAGATTACATTTTTATGTTATTAAATCACGATACGGGGTAAAGACTTTTATGGATGGAGCTAGAAAAGCCATTTTAGAAGTCCAGGGCGATATTGGCTTAATAAAAAGCATGAATAGCAATATGTTTAACGAGCAAAAGGAAGAAATATTGGCTAAAGTTGATCATGCATCATTAGATTTTGATGATTTATTAAAAGATGAAAATACAGAAAGTGAACTTTCAAATAATTACGATGCTGTTGATGTGTTTAATAATAAAAATAGTATTAATGATGATCTTTCGGAGTTATTGGGTGATATATAATGAGTGCATTTGTTTACGATGCCATTAAAAAATCTATTTCTATTGTAGAATATTTATCCCAAAGAGGGATACAACCTCATAATGAGTATAGTGGAAAATATACCTACATATGTCCTATCCCTAGCCATAAAGATACCAAACCTAGTTTTATTGTTTATGATAATGCAAATGGAATGCAAAGTTTTTGTTGTTTTGGATGTAAATCCGGAGGTAGCATTATCGAGTTGATCTCTGCTATGGAGTCACGATCTAAAGCAGATGTGGTTTCGGAATTAAGTGGCGGGTTGGAGATATCGGGTGATGCCGAAATTAATTTTATTTTAAATGAAATTAAAAATGATATCGCTCAAAAAAATGAGAGTGATACTGCTGACGAAATTGCGTCTATTTGTTTAGCAATTGGAGTATTATCATTTGGTTATTGGGGTAAAACAGATTTTGATGCTGAAGAATTGATTTTTTTAGAGGCAATTTATTCAATTATAGATGTTGCTGCTATAAATAATGATCTTGCTACTCTTATAGATGTATATAAATATATAACGGAGGATAATAAATTTTCTACTAATTTATTCGAAATCAGATTCAAGCAATGGGAAGAACAGTATTTAATTAAGAAAAGAGAAGAAATGGAGGCATTTAATAAAATTGGGAAACGATATGGGGTATAAAAATAAAATAATTTGTGGCGATTGCCTAGACTTATTAAAGCAAGTTCCTGATGATGTTGTTTCTTTAACTATTACTAGTCCGCCCTATAACCTATCAATTAAATATGGAACTCATAGTGATAATTTGCCGTATAGTAAATATTTAGTATGGTTAAAAAATATTTTTTCTGAAATATTTCGCGTTACTAAGAATGGAGGAAGGGTTGCTATAAATATTGACGCTATGACTAATCGACAAGATGATAAAGACGATGAATATATCAGACCTATTTATGCTCATTTATATAATTTAATGAAAGAAATAGGCTGGAAATTTAGAACTGAGATATGTTGGTATAAGCAAAATGCAGTTGGTCGCAAAACAGCCTGGGGATCGTGGCTGTCGCCTTCTAATCCTATTATAAGAAGAAACCATGAATATATATTAATTTGGTCAAAGGGAGATTGGAAATTAGATGGGGATAAAAATAATATTGATATTACAGAAAATGAATTTAAACAATGGACATTTAGCACATGGTTTATTCAACCTGAAACCAGAAATTTAGGGGGACATCCAGCTCCTTTTCCGGAGGAACTTGTTAAAAGATTGCTTAAGTTATTTTCGTATCGAAACGATATAATATTAGACCCGTTTAATGGAATAGGAACAACATCGTACATTGCAAAATTAACTAAACGAAATTATTTAGGATTTGATATAGATAAAAAATATTGTGAATATGCGCAAAGCAGAGTCGATAATTCTATAGATTTATTTGATCTTACGGAACAAAAATTAGATAATAATAAAGATAAACATGTAGAGGTTAATTTATTTTAATATGTCAGAGATAGAAATGAGATTTTCGGATACTGTTTTGAATGAGGGAGAAGGGGAATTTGATAAGGTAACGAAAATTATGATGTCTGATTCATTATGTCCTAAAGATTGGATGCTAAGAAGTGATGTAACTATGATTACTGATTTTGGTGTCTCTGAATTTATTTTGCATTTTTATGCTGATGGCAAGATTATTATTAGAGAATATTATGGCTCTATGCAAAGCGGAGTTTATAATCCAGAGATCCCTATTTTAAATGAATGGGCGGCAATAGCTGGATGGGATAATATTGAGCCTCATATTGAGCTTATAGAACAGGATTACAATTTTTGGTATCATTTTTGGGAAACTAATATTATTAATTCATCATATTTTGATCAATTTAGGAGCAGGCATGATACTTCATTAGATATTTCGGAAGATATAGACGATGGATAGTTATAAAAAGGTAATAGAGTGCCCCTATTGTGGATATAAGTATTTTGATCACGATAATATATTTGGAAAAATATGTTTAGGATGTTCTGCTTATATTCCTCCTGAAGCAGAAATTCCTATAGTTGTTAAAAATAAAGAAATAAAAAATAATTATAAGAAGTTAATTTTAAATCTAATAAAGGAGTTGCGTCATGGCGATAAAAGCAGATAAATCTAAAATAACTTTGGATTTTCAATGTGAGGTTGATGTTCCTGAGTTAGCAGGAATTGCGACTGAAGGCAGCAAAAAGATTGAGAGGTATGATATTAGATTTCATAATACTGAGGAATATGGAAATACTATATCTATTAAAGCAGAACAAGATGATTCTTTTTTGGGGTATCCTGCTGATTTATTATTGGAAGTTGTTGATTTTCTTAAGGGGCGGGGGTATCTTACATCGAATGAAGGATCTCCCAGGGATATATATCCTATTGATAAGAAATTATCTATTCAAAAATATGGAGAAATAGAACTTCCTGAAATTTATCAATCTTCTGCTTCCAGCGAAAAAGAGAAGCAACAGCTTAGTGATTATGTAGACAAAATTAATACTGCTGGTCCTGGATTTGAGGGATTTACTAATACTATTAGCGATTCTCAAAATGTAAATGAATTGGAAATTCCTGCAATAGAAGAATCTGCTGATATGCCTATTTTAGATAATGAAAACGAAGATTTGTCATTAGTTAAAGAAATGGAAGAATTAAAAAATAGACCCAAACCCAAGCTGGCGGGGAAGTCGATAAAAAGAATATAAAATGGAATATAAAATAAAAACCATTACAGTAGAAAAGCTTTTAGTTTCATATGATGGAGTGGTAACTTCGTTGTGTGATAAATGCGGATCATTAGATTGTTCTAATATAGTAGAGAATAGAACAATTAGTATTTTTGGAAAAAATGAAACTCATAAAGTTATTAAAAGAGGTAAAAGTTTCTTTTTTGTTGTCGAGTGTGAAGGGTTTATTAATAATGATTAGTCGTAGGTCACAGATTTTGCAGAAAAAAATATCTTATTTAGAAAAAGTTAAAGCAACTATAGCTGTTTCTAATAAAAATCTGGATAAGATAAAACATCATCCGAGTACCCAGGTATGTTCTTATACTAATTGTGAAAGTGCTTATAATTATGTTCAGTCAAGGTTCCCGGCAGTTGATATAAAAGATGTCAAATTTTATTTATCTAGTAGAGATTTTTTAGATAGTTTGGGGTATACATCAGCCAGGGGTTTTTTTAATAAGAGCAAAAAAACAATAGTAATTGCATCGGATGAAAAGTCTAAAATAACTCCTGATAATATTATAGATGATATTATTATTGACATTAAAAATGATGAAGTTGTTGTCCATGAATTATTACATTATGTTTCATCTATGTTAAGTCGTAGATTGCATGATGCGGCAGAGGAAGAATTTGCTTATGGCTATTCATTGCAGTATTTTAAGAACAAGGGATATTCTAATTCTCATATTGTTCATAATATTTTATTACCCTATTTTATGTCAGTAGTTGCAAAAGATCGTATTCTTTTGGCTGAATCTCTCCCTCTGATGGGGCTATCGCTTGATGAATTTGATAATTTAACAGCCAAGAAAAAGAATAATATAATTAATAGAATGTCAAATAATAAGGATATTAAAAAAATATATCTTTTAGCAGCAGAAAGAAAAGGTTATGATTTTATAAAAAAATATAGTTCTGCTTGTGAAATAAATGTTAGTTATAATGATAATATAGATTTTATAGATACGATAGATTTGTAGAGGTAGATATGCCAATTTATGAATACATTCATCCTGATACTGGAGAAATTTTCGAAGATATAAGGCCAGTTAGCGAAAGAGATAAGCCATTTACTCATACGGATGGTAAAAAATGTAAAAGAAAAGAAATTACATCGCTTAATGGATGGAGAGGAGATAGAGAGGGTTTTGAAATAGATGCTGATTATTATAGACAGTTAAATCCTAAGTATGTTCAATTTCGAGATGGGCATAAAGAACGATATGATCCATCAAAACATAGATAAGAGGGAAAAAATGAGATATATAAGAGAACAAATTATTACTAAGACAATTTTTGATGATGCTATTGATGATGATGGTGTTGTTTTGCTATTGCTAAATGATATTGTAAAAAATAAGCTTATAGTTAAAATGGTTTTTCGTGATCCCCTTGTTCATTCTATTAAAGAATGCGAGAATGTTAGAATAGATGTTTTGTCTGATTTAACTGAAAGTATTGATATTGCTGTGTTTAAAAATAAATTTATTTACAAAGTTCGTGGTGTTAAAATTAAAGATATTTTAGAAATTTGTTTATCTTCAGAAATTTCTCCAATGCCATCAGAAAAATCATTATCTGTATTCGATGTGCTTGATATTTCTTAAGCAAAGTGGAATGTATGTTGTAGTTTTTGAAATCAATCACCCACGGGCTGTGGGGTAGAGATTCTGGAGTCGCTGTTGTTAGGCAGGGCAATGAAGGAAGAATCCTTAAAGCTTTAGTATAAGGAGTATGTCAAGAAAGAGATGATATCTAATAATATTACAAATGAAAAATTTGTGCATTTACATGTTCATACAGAGTATTCGAGATTTGATGGGTTAGCTCCTTTAAAGAAAATAGTACATACTGCTCGAAAGATGGGATTCCCGGCATTAGCCATTACTGATCACGGCAATGTTGGGGGTATTGTGAAATTTATCAAAGAGTGTCAATCGACTAAAGATAAGGGAGACAGTATTTATGCATATCCTACTATTAAACCTATAGTTGGCTCTGAATTTTATTTAGCAAAGGATAGGTCAGCCCATAGTAAAGCTGAACAACGAGACGAAAAGCGAGGAAATTATCATTTAATTTTGCTGGCAAAGAACTGGCAGGGGTATCAGAATTTATGCACTTTATCCCAAAAATCATATTTAGAAGGATTTTTCTATGATCCTCGCATTGATATTGATTTACTTTCTCAGTATAGTGATGGGCTAATTTGCAGCTCTGCCTGCTTGAAGGGAATCATTAATTATAACTTATTATATGATAGATATGATCAAGCTAAAAAAGTTTGTGCTATTTTTAAAGATATTTTTAAGGATGATTTTTTCTTAGAAATTATGTATCATGGGATTGATGCTGAAAGAATGATTATTCCTGATATATTGAAGTTATCTTCTGAACTTAACATTCCTGTGATTGCAACTAATGATGTTCATTACGTTCTTAAGGAACATGCTAAGTCCCATGAAGTATTGTCGTGTATGAATTCATCTAAATGTATTCTTGATCCAAAAAGGATGCATCATTCATACGATGAATTTTATTTAAAATCTGCTGTTGAAATGGGCATGTTATTTAGCGATATTCCTCAAGTATTAACGAATACATTAGCGGTAGCAGAGAGAGTAGACGACAATGATATAGTACGAAATTTATTTGGGGGCATGAAACTTCCTAATTATGAGATTCCTGATGGCTTTAAGGATTCTTTTGAATATTTAAGCCATTTGGCGTGGGATGGGCTAAAGAAGATTAATAAGGATAAAAGCAAGCCTCATATTGAAGCCTTGAAAAAAGAATTAAATGATATTGATATAGCATTAAAAAATAATGGATATGATTTTGGTACATACTTTCTTATTGTTGAAGATATTATTAGTTTTGCCAAATCTAAAGGTATCCTGACTGGTCCGGGTCGAGGGTCTGGTTTTGCCAGTGTTTTATTAAGATGCTTAGGCGCTACCTATGGTCCTGATCCTCTGGAGTATTCATTGTTATGGGAAAGATTTTTAGGATTCGCCAATTCAAGATTTATCAGAGCTGAAGATTTAGGTTTTAGTAGTAATATTATTGAAAAATTTGATAATTCTATAAGCATAGATGATGGGAGAGACTTAGAAGAAGATCAGGGTGGAGTTGATAGATATTAGGAGAATTATTTGGCTATTACTAAAATAAGAGATAATTTGTTTTTATCAGGATCAAGAGATATTAATGATAGTGTCATTGAAAAATATGGAATAACTGCTATATTGAATGTAGCAGATAATGCAAGAACTCCTGCGACCAAGTTTGCTAAAAAATACAGTTGTCCTTTTGCTGATACTACACTAGCAGCAGCAGAGCGGTCCAGTATTGCTACTGATCTGGCTGAAGAACTAGTTAATAATGGGCATATTATTTTAATTCATTGCATGGCTGGAAGTAGTAGAAGTCCTCATATTATGGCTCTATTAATTTCTAGGTTGGAGAATAGAAAATATGCTGAGGTTTATGATGAAATATATACCTTAAGACCATGTGTTATGAAACAAAGTTTGCAAGACGCAATTGATGCCGAAAGTTGGTGGAAGGTTTTGAAAAATAAGCAGGGAGATTCAAGATAATGTTAAAACAGCTTAGAGAATATTTTATTGCTAAAATATCCGTGCCAAAAACAGAACAATTGATGCAACGGATTGAAGATGAATTAGATATGTTAGAGTGTACCGATGGGCTAAATGGAAAAAGTAATCTAGAAAATCTATATGATATTATTTTAAAAAATCAGGATAAACAGGGAAATAAAAATGATGTAAATAGTGTATTGCTTTGGGCGATTGGGGCTACGAGTAAAAAACCTGATAATGATTCAGAATTTCTTCCTGAACGAAGAGCTTTTGCTCGTGCTGGTTTTCCTGATATTGATTTAGATTTTGACTATAATAGAAGACAGGAGATTGTTGATTATATTGTTAATAAATATGGGCGGGAAAATGTTGGGAATATAGGAACATATCAATCATTAAAATTTAAATCTACTATAACTAGAGTGGGTAAAGTATTAGATATAGCTGGAGCATTTTTTAAAGGTAATGATGAATATAAAGCTCAAAACGAAGCTAAAGTCAGGGAGCTGCTAGATTCTTCTCTCCCGAAAGGTTCTATTATAAAGGCGACAAATGAAGAGGGAGAAGTGGTTGTTGTAAAGACTTTGGCTGATGCATATAAGTATTTTCCAGAATTTAAATATTATATGGATAAATATCCTGATCTTTGGATGAATTCAAAGAATATCGAGGGCTTGTTATCGATATTTTCTGTTCATGCCGCTGGGGTCTGCATTTCAAATACTCCCCTAGAGCGGATAGCTCCTTTAAGAATCGCTAAGGGTGATGATGTAGCTACACAATTTGCAAATGAGGACTTAGAAGCTGTCGGTCTAATTAAGTTTGATATTTTAGCTATTGCTACCTTAACAGTTATCAGTGAAATTCTTATTTTGATTAAGGAGAATTATGGGATAGACATTGATATTACCAATCTGCCGTTAGATGATGCCCCCACTTTAGCATTGTATAGATCAGGAAAACTTACAGGGGTTTTTCAATGTGAAAACTATGGGATGCAAAGCACTATGAAAGATATTGGGGTTGACAGGTTCGATGATATTATTGCAGCAATTGCATTATACCGCCCTGGCCCCATGGCTGCTATCCCTGATTACTGCGCCCGCAAAAGAGGAGAGCAGCGAGTAGATTATTTTCACCCTACTATTGAAAAACATGTAAAGCCTTTTTTAGAAAAGACTTACGGGATATTGTGCGTACATGAGGATAGTAATGTATGTTTAGCAAATGGGAGCATTAAGAAGATAAAAAAATGCAATATGAAAGATAAAGTAATTTCTTTAGACATTTTAGATCGGAAGGCTAGAGAGGGGGATATTTTACATGTTACAAAAACGAGGTTTGGGGATGGAGTGAAACTTACTTTGGCTAATGGTTCTTATATTATCGTTACTCAAGATCATCAGATTTTAACCTATGATGGATGGAAAGAGGCTAAAGATATAACAGAAAATGATATTGTTGCTTTTTGCAATTATGCACCCGCTTATGGTAAAAAATGCAATTTTGCCTCGTGGCTTGGAGATGATATTTCAGTCGCTTATTTGTTGGGACAGTTAGCAGGAGATGGATGTATAGATTGTGGATCTGTATTAGCAGTAGGAAACGAAAGTAATGCCGATAAATTAAAAAAGTGGATAAATTGCAAATTCCCTGAAATGAAAGTTTATAAAAGTTTTTGTACTAGATGTTGGTATTTGAGTATATCTCATCCGTCTTTATTGAATAGCACAGAACACGGAAATAGAAAAACCAAATGGCACAAATTTCTTGAAGATATTGGTATGAAAGTTAATTGTTATGGAAAAAAAATCCCAGAATGTATATTATCTTCTAGTGACGAAATAAGAGCTTCATTTTTAGCTGGACTTTTTGACTCAGATGGTCATTGGTCAAAAAATGGGGTTAATATTGCTACTGCTAGTAATGACATGAAAATAACTCTGGGGCGATTATTGCAAAGTTTTGGGATTTCTTTTTTAGCCAATAATAATCATATTGTCATTATGTCTCAAGAAAAATTTAGAGATACAATCGGAAAATATGTATTATTAAAAGACATGAGTGGGACATGTTTAACGGGAGATTCATGTGGTTGTGTCCCTAAGCAGGCTATTAGGGATGCTTGGCTGAACAGTGGATTGTCATCGAGAGTATTTTCAAAGACATATAAATTCGCTCGTTCTATTTTGAGAGAAAATGTTAAGTTTGCAGACACAAAAACAGCTAAGAAGGTCGGGATAGAATTAGGAGATATTATTTTTTATAAAGTTAAGAAAATTGAAATAGTTTGCGATCAACAGTTTTATGATATCGGAGTTAAAGATTATCATAATTTTATTGCCAATGGTATCGTAGTTCACAATTGTTATCAGGAGCAAATTATGCAGATTTGTAATGTTCTTGCTGGGTTCTCGGTGTCAGATGGATACGTTGTGATTAAGGGTATTGGTAAAAAAATAGAAACATTAATTAATAAATACGCAAAAAGATTTGAAGATGGATGTGTGACAAATGGAGTCCCTAGAGATGTTGCTAAAAGTTATTGGGAAAGGTTTATTACTCCTTTTGCGTCATACGGTTTTAATCTAAGTCATTGCTTATCAGGAGATATGAGATTAAAAGATAAGAATTCTGGTAGATTCTATTCTGTAAAAGAATTATATAATATTTTTTATCAAAATGATATAGAATTTACACGGCAATGTGAAGCTGATTTAAAACAAGATGTCATAATTAATAATCTTCCTAATATTAGCCTGGATTCTTATGTGGACGGAGAATTAGTAGAAGACCAATTAGTTGATATCTTTTGTACAGGAGAAAAAGATGTTTATGAAATTTGCTTAGATAATGGCATGGTGTTAAAATGCACTTTAAAACATAAATTCTATTGCACTGATAGGAAAGAACATACAGTGCAAGATATCTTAAATAATAATTTAGATATGATTTTTGAAATAGAAAATGATAATAATGTTACATTAGTAGCAAATAAGATGAAAAAATGCAAGATTATCTTAATTAAATATATAGGAAAAGAACTTACTTATAATCTTACTATGAAATCAAAACAACATAATTATGCTGTTTATGATTCTTCTAATAATAATAATTTTATCATCAGTAAAAATTCCTGTTGTTATGCGTATTTAAGTTATATTACAGCATATTTAAAGGCAAATTATCCTGATGAATTTTTCTGCGCTTTTTTAAATGTTGAAAATTTTAGAAAAAAAGAAGATAAGGTTAGTGATTTAGAAAAAGATTTGAAAAAATTTGACATAGAAATATTAGATAAAGATATAAATAGCTGTCATGTGAAATACAAAATTGTTAAAAAGAAAGACATGAAAAATGGAATAGCCAAAACACAAATTTCTCCAAGCTTAGTTTGCAAAGGTTTGGGTGTTTCGTCAGCAGAGGAAATTGAAAAGCATAGACCTTATAATGATTTGCGCGATTTGGCAGAGAAGACCGACACATCTTCAGTTGATAAAGACGCTATAGGGTCATTGGTAGATGCTGGATTTTTTGATAAGAAATTTAAAGAAATTAGCAAGAAAACTAAAAATAAACTTACAAAAGAGAACTTCAGAACACTTCTGCAGGAGAAGTTCAGCAATATTAGAAATGATATGAAAAAAGCTGCGAAAAAAGGAGTTAATTCACTAGATATGTTTAGTTAAAAGAGAGGATAAAACTATGAGTGCAAATAAAAAAAGAGTTTCAAAAATTAGTAAATCAATTAGCAGAACGTATAATGTAGCGAAATTTGAAAGCCTAGTGGTGCAGGTGTCTTTTGAGGATGAGATTGAGTGGGAAACATTAGAAGAGCGAAAGAGAAAATCCGATAATATTACTAAGTTATTAATAAATGATTTTGAGGTTACAAAAGTTGAAGTGTTCAAAGAATTAGACGTAGAACTAAAAAATGCTTACTTTAAAGACATTAACTAGGATAAAATATTATGCAAAAATCAATACAAGCAGATTTAGATGAAATTTTTGGAATATCGCATGTAAGCAAATCAGATGATGATAGGAATAACGATTCTGCTTTGGAATCATTTGACGAAAAATTAACGCAATTAAAAGATGAGATAGTTGATGTTGATTCAGAAAAACTTGTGGAACTAACTATAACAATAGATAAAGACAAAAAAATAGAAGCTACAAATATAAATACAAGAGTTGAAACAGAAACAGAAACAGAAACAGAAACAGAAACAGAAATTTTACCTATTGATCT
>Ga0265293_10000973_pt1 | contig 65172 bp, 65 predicted proteins | sample Munlanlewell138R_FD_192505 | JGI IMG/M metagenome (GOLD analysis project Ga0265293, IMG submission 192505) | Leachate microbial communities from a municipal landfill in Southern Ontario, Canada - Leachate well 138R | ecosystem: Engineered > Solid waste > Landfill > Unclassified | place: Canada... | reverse complement strand
CTAATGCTTTGTGTTTTTTTAGATTTTCAAAGGTGAATTTTAATTTCGTTTAAAAACTTAACCCCTGTTTGGAGAGCGCTTCTTCTCCAAATAGGGGTTAGTCTACAGTCTGATGGGGCGGTCTTAAACCGTCCCATTTTTGTTTTCTTAGCGTAAACATGGGGGAGTCGAACCATATGGTTCGATTCCCCCATGTTTTAATGCGCCGCTACCTTTTATTAATACCCGTATTGCCTGAGTATATCCGTTAGCTTTTGTCCGTAATAATGCTGCCCAACGGTTGATGGGTGAACCCCGTCATTCGACATTTTATCTCCAAACCACGAAGGGTTATCAGTTTCGTCAACAATATCATCATATCCGATAATGTCCAGACCTTCAATTACAGTAATATAGTTGTATTGGCTGCATACTTGGCTGATTATATCTTTGATGTCCTGCATGGCAGCGCCATAGGAATTTGCAAGGTAATTTCCCACCCTATCGTTTACGCTCACGAACCATGGCGGAGTAATAACAAAGGTTGGCGTTCCGCTGAATAGACTGTCAAATGTTTGAAAGTATTGCGTCACATTTGTTCTGAATTGTTCAATTGTAATATAGGCAGGGTCGCTTGGCGACCTACCGGCTCTTGAACTGTCATTAGTGCCTAATGCAACGGTAATTAAATCAGGCTGAAAACCGGTTGGATATCCTGCATTAATATATTTGTTGATATAAACATCTCCGCTGATTCCTTGGTTAACTAAGTTGTATCCCAAAGACTCGGCAACAACGAAAGGATAGTTGCTTGAGGGGTTATCGGAACGAAGCCCTGTTGTTATAGAGTCGCCAATGGCAAGGTATGTGGGTTTGCTTTCAACATTCCCAAATTGCGCGTTTAGGGGTGAAAGTTTGAAGTCCTTTACCCGTATTTCTGCGGAATGCGGGAACACAACCTTAATTTCTTTCATCGTTCCGGCTGTTTGACCGGGGATTTCAAGCGCTACTTTTTGTGAAGAGGGGGTGACGCCAACATCATAAGAAGATATGTAATTGCCATCTATTAGCAAATCAAAATTTGCGGTTGTAAGGGTGTTGATTACTTGTCTTAAAATTTTGCAGTCAAATTCAATGCGGTTTGCGTCCGTCATCACATTTAAAACCACACCGGAGGTTGTGGGCAGCGGTGTTGCGTTGCCTTGCCCAATAAGGAATTGAGCGGGCGTAAATCGTTGTAAGTTTAGCCCATCAGCAGTTTTTTCATAGCCTAATATCCCTTTGAATGCACCTGTGTTTAAAAAAGCATCGTCATAGGTGTATTTTAGTGTAGTGGGTTCATATCCGTCAAACGGCTGCATTTCGCCAAGACCGTTCCAGCATAAAACTTGAACTTTTCTTGCCAGCGGCGACAACGCAAATGAGGCGCTAAACTGGTAAAGCCCGTCTTGTACCCCGCCTTCAATGGGGCAGGGCAGCGCTTTTGCCCCGACAAGTATGTCATTATCATCATATTGGGCTGCAAATGCAAAGGATGTAACGCTTTCAACGCTATTTTTCATGTCTAACGATACATTCATTGTTATGTAATCGTCGACATCAACCAGGGATGTGATTTTTTTGTCATTACAAAACAACGAAACATCCTCCACCAAGAGCCGTTGCAATCCTGATGGTTCGTATGTGATTTCAAGGTATGGGCGCTTATCCGCCGATGCTTGCAGGCTGCCGAATTGCGCTAAGATTCCGCTGCCTTTATGCGCAAGCACAAATGAGTACGCTTCGTTGGTTTCCACATAATTTGTGACATTCCATTGATACCAAACAGGCGTTTCAAATGAAATGCCGGCGTTTTCCGCAACATTTTTGAAAGCCGGCTCGCTGTAACTTATGTAATCTCCCGTTATTTTTGAAGTCCCGTTGGAGCCCGGCGTGCTGCTTAGATTATCAACAGCGGCATTGGTGGTGGGGTATATCCCTAAGTTTGAAAAGGAATTGGCGTTTGCAACATTGACAGCGTTGCTGACATAGCACATATGCAGCGTTGCTTTTGTAATTGTGGCGTCTTTTAACTCCATTATACCGCTAAGGTCAAACTTAATAAGCGCTTCAATCGAATTTGAAAGCATGTTGACAAAAGGGTTTGCGGTCCCGCCATTACCATTTGCAATATTCATCCAGCCTGTTTTAACAGGTTCAATCCTAATTGTTTGCGCTGCAAACGCATTCGCCGGCAAACTCCATATGAAGGCAAGCAGGAAAAGCAAAAAAAATGTTTTTTTCATTATAAATACATCCTCCTAAAAATGTTGGTCATCCGTATATCACAATCTTAGCATGATGAAAAGCGCCCTGTAAAGATACAATCCATAACATAAGGAAACAATTCAATACTGAATGCCCTTTACACGGGGGGAGGATTCGTTTAAAAACAAAAAAGAACTTTTCGGCATTGTTGCTTTGCTGCCGTAAGTTCTTTTTAAAGTTTGTTATAAACTTTATCCGCTTTTGTATTTTATAAATGTCTTGTACATATCACAAGCTATTCGATGTTAAATTCTTGTTGGTTTTCCGCATCTGTTTTTTGGTTGCTTTTTTCGTACATTGCAATTCTGTTGTTGCGCAAGGTTTGCATTGTTTTTTCCATAATTTCTTCCATATCGGTGAGGATATCATCGGCATACTGTCTTGTTCCAAGGCGTATTTCCTTAGAACGTTTGTTCGCTGACGTAATTATTTCCTCTGCCTTTTCGCGCGCCCTTTTAGTGATTTCGTTTTCGTTAATCATAGAGATGATTTTGTCTTCGGTCGATTTTATTATATCGTTGGCTTCTTTTTGCGCCTCCATCAATATGCGTTGGCGTTCGTCCTTAACCCATTTTGCCTGCTTTAAGTCATCCGGCAGCTTTAGCCTGATTTCCTGAATCAGTTCAAGCAGCTCATCTTTATCAAGCATGCATTTGCTTGCAAGCGGGATATTAAGCCCTTTTTCAATGGTGTCTTCTAAAACATCAATTATTTCTAAAATTTCCACCAAAATTACCTCCTTAATTTGTCATATATATCTGCTTGAATTTCTTTGGGAACCATTCCGTCCAATGAACCTCCGTACATTGCAATTTCCTTTACAATGCTTGAGCTTAGATACATGTTATCGGTGGAGGTTGTCATAAACAATGTTTCGACTTCGGGGTTTAGCTTGTTGTTTGTCAATGCCATTTGAAACTCATATTCAAAATCGGATACCGCTCGCAAGCCTTTAATTATGACTTCAGCATTGTTTTCTCTTGCAAAATCCGCAAGCAATCCCGAAAAATTTTTAATTTCAACATTTTTAAGTTTTTTTGCAGTCCTCGTTAACAAATCAATTCGTTCTTCAGCAGTAAAGGCAGGTTGCTTATTGACATTGGTCAACACCGCAACTATTAATTTGTCAAAAATTTTGGCGGAACGCGTAATAACATCCAAATGCCCATTTGTGCAAGGGTCAAAACTGCCCGGATATATCGCAATTTTCAAATTATCACCTGTTTTCATAAAAAGTAAGTTTTGTGTCGCCATAAACTGATTGCTTATATATTTTAAGGCTTGTATCTATCTTTTCGTCTGCGCCTGTTTCGCACACAATAATTGCATTGTCTGCAAGCAAAGCCCGCTCGCTCATAAGCTGCAACACCTGTGACGGCAAATTTTTATTATAAGGCGGGTCAATAAAAACCAAATCATATTTCGATGTGCAGGCAGATAAAAAATTTTTTACAGCGGTATTGTGTATATTATAGTTATTAAGCCTCGTTTTTTCCAAATTAAACGCTATTATTTCAACGGCTTTTTTGCTTTGCTCAACAAAATCACAATAGCTTGCCCCCCTGCTTAGCGCTTCTATGCCAAGAGCGCCGCTGCCTGCGAACAAATCAAGTGCCATGCTGTTGTGCAAAAATGATTGGATTATAGAGAACATTGCCTCTTTAACCTTACCCGAAGTTGGGCGGGTGTGTTTGCCCGCCGTTGTTTTTAATTTGTGACCTTTTGCCACACCAGCGATAACCTTCATTGCGTTATCATCCCTTAATATATTTTACCGTATTATACATATTTGTCAATAGCATTGACAATAATAATATTGTTTCACTTAACCGGTTTCCTCTAATTTATTATTTAACAGCCGTCAAGACAATTAGACGGCTGTTTTTTTGTAAAAAAGAATGAAATTAGCACGGTCTTTTTGAATAATGCAATATTGGCGATAGAGGCTTGTAAATAAGCATTGTTATAGCAGACAGCAAAATACCCTTCAAAATATTAAAGGGAGTGATTCCATAAAGCGTAAGCGTCATTACATCTTTAATATAAGGGTTCACCTTATTGGATATTTCGATAATAGTATCCATCGGCATCATCTTTGAATAAAAAGGCAACGTTATGTATAGGTTTGTTAAAACGCCGGCAAGCGCCATTGTAACCGTGCCGATTACAAGACCTAATAACGCCCCTTTTTTTGTGTGATTTTTTTTATATATAATTCCCGCAGGCAAAACAAAGGATGCCCCTATTAAGAAATTTGCAATTTCGCCGGCAACCATTGTTTTTGTGGCAAGCATGTGAACTGAATTTTTTATCAGTCCAACCGCAACGCCCCAAATCGGTCCGATACCAAATGCGCATATAATTGCGGGCAAATCGCTGGCGTCAATCTGTAAAAAGGGCGGGAAACCCGGCAAAGGCGTTTCCAAGAACATTAAAACAGCCGAAATAGCCGATAAAACGGCAGTTATAGTGATTTTTCTAATTTTTGATTTTTCCATTTTTCATTGCTCCTTATTTTAGCTATATTTAATTGGTCAATACAGCCTGTTTATTTTATTAAAAAAGCCCGATGCCAAATGGCAACGGGACAGCATTAATAATCGTATGCTTCTTTCATCCAGACTAAGAGGGCGCAAAAAGCGCCGTCATTACTGTCGGCTTCGGAATTGCACCGAATCTGCCGTATAATGAATACACGGCTCGTGGGCTTTACCACCGGTAGGGAATTTCACCCGTCCCTGAAGAATTTAATTTTTAAGCACATATGCACAAGGGTAAATAAATTCAACAACCCTTATTTTTATTATATGTTCAAATCATGCTTTTGTCAATACATTATTAAAAAATGACAAAATAGCATGATTACCAAACATTTAGCATGTTTATTAATTGTACCAAAGTTTTTGCCATGTTATAATTGCCATGTAAAATCTTGCGTTGTAAAGATAACCGCAAAATAGTCGAATTTAAAAACAAACGGAGGTAGCAGTTATGATTAAACCCAAAAATGAGCAGCTGGATTTTTTGGAATGGGAATTTGGTGTATTTTTTCATTTTGGCATAAGGACATTTTACGAAGGGCATAAGGATTGGGACATGAAGGATATGCCCCTAAGCGGGTTTAATCCGACCAAGTTGGATTGTAATCAGTGGTTGAAGGTTTCAAAGGATGCCGGGGCTAAATATGCAATATTGGTTTGCAAACATCATGACGGGTTTGCAAACTGGCCTTCGAAATATACTGGGTATTCAGTAGCGAATACTCCTTGGAAGAACGGCAGCGGCGATGTTGTGCAAGAATTTACCGTTGCTTGTCGTGCCCATGGGTTAAAGGTGGGGTTGTATTACTCTCCGGCAGAGTTTGGTTTTACGAAAAAATCTGCAGCGGAGTATGATGATTATTTTATAAATCAGGTAAGCGAGCTGCTTACGAACTACGGAAAAATTGATTATTTATGGTTTGATGGGTGCGGCTCGGAGGGTCATACATATGATTCTAACCGTATTGTAAAAGTGATACGCGGCTTACAGCCGGAAATACTGTTGTTTAATATGTGGGATCCCGATACCCGTTGGGTGGGAAATGAATCGGGGTACGCTCATATGCCGAACGAGCTGAGGGTTAATGCCCTTTCCTTTTCAGTAAAAACCGAAACAAAGGATGAATTAGATAATGAGCGGTTCCTACCGGTAGAATGCGACATACGAATGCGGCGGCACAATTGGTTTTACAGCGATGCTGATGAGGATACCATCAAAAGTTTGGATGAGCTAATCGGAATATATTACTATACCATTGGTCGTGGGGCTAACTTGCTGTTAAACATTGCCCCCGATAGGCGAGGCTTACTACCGGATAAGGATAGCATTCGCATCCGCGAGTTTGGAGCCCTTATTCGAGAAATGTTCGCATCACCTTTAAATGTTGGGTTTTCGAGCAAAAATGATAATGTATACACAGTAGAATTTGATGAGCCTAAACTTATAAATCATGTGACGCTCAGGGAAAAGGTGTTTGGGTTTGTTAATAAATATCACATAAAATGTTACCCTTACGACTATGGGGAACCTATTAAGGTTTATCAATCTGATACAATCGGGCGTAGGGCGGTTTGTGGGTTTCCATCCTTTTTCACCAAAAGAATTGATGTGGTGATTGAGGAAGGGGGAGGCGATATAGCAGAGTTTCTTTGTTATTTTGTTAAATAACAAACCATGCACGGGCTGGGTTTTATCTATTTTTAAATAATAGCAGGAATACTAAACAATTAACATGTTTGTTTATTGTTCCCAATAAAATAATGTGATACACTTAAATAAATTGTAAGAAACGACTAAAATAAATAACAATTTAGGGGGAAATTAATATGTTGAAAAAGATTGCTATGCTACTTAGTATTACGATAACACTATCGATAACAGGGTGCATGACCAATGTCAATAAAGAGGGCGCATCCGGAACAGATGAAAAGGTTACTATATCGGTTGGAGACTGGCCGACGGAAAATCGCCCGCAATGGGTGGAGCAGTACAACACATATTTGAGGAATATGGAAAGCAAATACCCGGATATTAAGGTTGTGCCGGATGAATGGGCTTACGATGTGAATTCCTTTGTTCCCAAAGCTACAAGCGGGCAGTTGCCTACATTGTATGAAACATTCCATACAGAAACCCAAAAAATCATCAATGCAAAGTATTGCGCTGATATTACGGACGAATTGGAAAAGGCAGGGTATTTAGACAAGATGAACCCAATGCTGAAGGAACTTGTAACTAAAAACGGTCGTGTGTACGGGATTCCCAAGGATGCCTATATTCTTGGATTAACTGCTAATGTAGCAATGTTTACGGAAGCCGGGTTAGTTGATGAAAATGGTGTGCCGCTTTTTCCCAAAACTTATGAGGAATTGGGGGAATATGCTTCAATCATCAAAAAGAAGACCGGCAAGGCCGGTTTCATCATGCCGACTATGAGTAACTTTGGCGGGTGGCATTTTATGAGTATAGCATGGTCTCATGGTGTAACCTTTATGGAGCAAATAGATGGCAAATGGACCGCTACCTTCAACACATCGGAAGCTGCCTCCGCTTTGCAATTTATCAAGGATTTGAAGTGGAAATATGATGCATTGCCTGATAATGTGTTGGTGGATAACCCCGAAATGTTGAAGCTTTTTGCTTCAGACCAGGGCGCTATGTATTTTAGCAACCCGGCAGACTTTAAATTGTTTGATACATATGGAATGAAAAAGGAAAACTTTTCGGTAGGTCCTATGCCTGAGGGTCCTTTAGGTCGTTTCACATTAACCGGCGGAAAAACATATATGTTTAAACCCGGCGTAGCGCCTGAGCAGATAGATGCCGCTTTAAAATGGCTGGAGATAACCGGAGAATCCCCCACACCGACTGCCGAACTGTTAGCAGTTTTGGACGAAAACTATAAGACTTGGGCGGAGGAAGGTCAAGTTGTGGGAATCTATCCCCAAAATGTGTGGGTTAACGAAGAATTTGTCAAAGCAAAAGCCAATGTTATAGATAAATATAAAAATATAGATATTAAATTTGCAGAGCAGTTTATGAACGCTAAAGATGTCCGTGTCAAACCGGAAGAACCGATGAACTGCCAAGAGCTTTATAAAACGCTTGATGCTTGTATACAAGCAGTGCTAACCGATAAGAATGCAGACCCTGCTACCGTTATAAATCAGGCTAACAGCGATTTTCAGAAAAATTATTTAGATAAAATTTCGGAATAAACAGTATTGAGGTGATATTCTTTGAAACCAACAAGACGGATTGCTGTGAAACCTGCAGCAGGGGCGCCAAGGGAACGCACCAATAGATGGCTCAACGCTTTTACAAGGAATGGCAAGGCGTGGATGATTGTACTGCCAAGTGTTCTTTTATTTTACTTTATTATGTGGCGACCAATCGCTGAAGGTGTGTTTTTATCATTTTTTAAATTAGAAAATTATCAAGCAGCAGGTTTTGTTGGTTTTCAAAATTATCGTGAGGTATTAAGCGACACATTGTTTTTAGGCGCGCTGAAAAACACTTTTGGATATGTCTTTTGGTCGCTGTTAATTTCTTTTTTGCCGCCGATAATAATAGCGGTTGCATTAAATGAAATGGTTCATTTAAAGGGGTTATTTAAATTTTCAATATATTTTCCGGTTATCGTGCCGACTGTGGCTGCCGCATTGATTTGGTACTTTCTTTATCTTCCGGGTGACGGGGGGATATTGAATATGCTTCGGCATTCCATAGGGCTGAAAAATTCCGAATGGCTGCAAAACCCCATCCTTACCATTCCGTTGATTATTACCAGTATGACCTGGCGGGGGTGCGGCACATCAATGGTGTTATATCTTGCCGCTTTGCAGGGAGTAAACCAAGAACTTTATGAGGCATCCACTATTGACGGGGCAGGGTTTTTCCTAAAGTTGAGATACATCACATTTCCGCACCTATCTCCAATAATATTACTTTTACTGGTGCGCCAAATTGTGGGAATCTTTCAAGTTATGGTGGAACCCATGACCATGACCGGCGGCGGGCCGAACAATGCATCGTTATCTTTGAATTTGCAGGGTTATAATTATGCTTTCGTCTACTTTCAGCCGGAACGGGCATTGGCTTTAAACGTAATCACATTTGTTATATTGCTCGGAATTACGGTATTTTACTTTAGACTTGACAAGAAACTTTCGATATAGGGGGCTTAGAATGCGCGCGTTTAGCGAAAAAAGCAGCGGCATAATTACATCGTTAGATTTAAAAAAACGGCATGTACAAATAGGATATTGGTGTTTGTTCGCTTTGTTGGCTGTAATTTCCACAATCTGCTTGTTCCCGCCTTTATGGGTTTTCATGTCCAGTTTTAAGGATTTAAAAGAATTTTTGACGGTGCCTCCCACAATAATACCACGCAGTTTTCATCCTGAAAAAGTTATTGAGGTTTGGAAAACTCTGCGATTTGCTACTTATTATAGAAATACAATAGTTATGGCAATAGGCGAGCTAATTTTTTGTATCTTTGTTAATGGACTTGCCGGGTATGTAATTTCGCGGCTGAGACCGAAAGGCGCAAGCTTATATTACAAACTGGTGTTGTGGACAATGATGTTACCCGCCTCAATCAGTATGGTGCCGTTATTTAAACTTTTTATTGATTTCCCATGGCTGCATTTTAGCATGTTGAATACATATGTTCCTATGTGGTTGATGGCGGGGGCAAATGCGTTTAATGTTATGTTGTTTAAAAACTTTTTCGATACCATTCCGGATTCTTATGTCGAAGCAGCCCGAATTGACGGTTGCAGCGATTTAGGGATTTTTGCGAAAATCATCATGCCGCTTAGCGTACCGATTTTAATTGTGGTTGCTATATTTTCTGTTAATTTTTCATGGGAAGCGTTTTTTTGGCCATATCTGGTTATACGGGATAAAAAACTGGATACCGTTGCCGTGCAGCTTTTTAAAATGAAATCGTCCGGATTCTCGGAGGATAAATACATGATTGCACTGTTGTTTTCAATTTTACCGCCTGCATTGGTATTTATCTTTTTCCAAAAATATATGATACAGGGAATTACCATGAGTGGCATAAAGGGATAAACATTGTTTTATAAGCGTATTAAATTATAATAAAAAGGAGATGTAATCATGAAAAAGGTATGTATGAAAACACTTGGCTTGTTGCTTTCTTGCATTATTGTCTTAGCAGGCATCCCTGTTGGGGTTGCGGCTGAGGAATCCATTTTAAGCGGTAATAATTTTGCGCCCAGTAATCCGCTTTACGGCAGCACGCCAAAGATTGCTACTGGAGCGACCTATTCTTGGCAACCCGGCGTCTCGGTATTTAAATGAAAGAATGCGTGTTATCACGGATAGGGTGCGAAATAACGGTGACAGCCGCAACCTTATAAGTGAACCTGCCTTAACGAGAAGCGATTCAGGAAATATAATGAAGGGGCGCTCCAGTTTGTCATGGCTGCGTGACCTTTACATTGCCGATGGCAAGAATGGACAGGAAACCAAAACACTATTTGATGTGATTGATTTGCACTCCTATTGCAAAATTATGGATGGGGATTTACCTTGGTCGGAAGGCGAAAAAGCGTATCCGGAGGTTCAAGAAAGCAAAATACAAAATGTGCGAAATGTAATGGCTGAATTCGGTGACCAGGACAAACCTATGATATTTACCGAAATGGGATGGTGCACAGACCCTGACGCAGACAATTACAATCGGGTAATCGACGAGACAGAGCAACGGGATTATATTGTGCGGCAATACTTGCTGGCTATCTCATTAGGTATAAGGGAGGGCTATCTGTACGCATTTCAAAATGCCGGGATTAATCCAAGCGAAACGGAAGATGTATATGGCATTGTTGATTGGTATGGAATTCCAAGACCTGCTTATTACGGTTATTATATGGCGTCATCCGTTATGCAGGGCGCAATGTACTTAGGTAAGACCGCAAATGTTAATGCGCCGTATTTTGGATTGGATTTTTTGAACGAAACTAAAAACGGCAGGTTCAGCGCTCTTTGGGCGGCAAAAGACGAACCGCATACGATGATTGTTGAGCCTGCGGACAGCTTGGAAAACGGACTAACTGTCGTTTATGCGGACGGCAGCTTAAAGTACATTCCGGTCATATTAGGGCAGGCAAGCGTTCCGGTTTCCGGTACGCCTGCGTTTGTGTTTTCGCGGTGCGGAATAAGGGTCATAGCAATCACATAATTGATTGATATGAATACAGTCGATTCAAAATTGACAGAGCTTTTTTTCCATGATACAATCGTAGTATGAAGTTCTTTTAGAAATGCTGTGATATTTATGTTTACTTTATTGGAACGAAAACTAAAATATGTAATACTGTCTGTTGTGGCTTTTATTCTGCTTATTTTATTTGTATTGGTTTATCTTGTTGTATCTAATATGATGCGGGAGGACTTTACGGAAAAATCACGCGGGTTTTCAATGCTGGCAGCTGCCGAGGCTGATATGCGGATTGCGCACATGCAGTATACGGCAAACCTTTTTCTAAGCCGTGAACGCTTGCTTGAGAGTATTAATGCGCCTAATCGGCAAAACAACATAAACGCGCGTTTGAGAGACATAAAGGCATATAACATCTCTGTGACCGGGGCAGCGGTTTATGATGGCGGAGACATGGTTTACGCTACTGACAGCTACTATCTTGGAGAAGTCCACCGTTCGGTGGCTGCGACATTGAAAGAGTCGCCCGCACGGCAATGGGTCAGCCTGCAGGGGGGAGAATATAAACAAAGAATTGTTTTTTTTATAATGCCCTTGGCGGGCAGTAAAAATGGTTATTTTGCTGTTGATGTGGATTTAAATATTTTAGCGGCGCGTATTCGTCAGGATAATATCTTTTTGCGGGATGCCCGAATTTTTTTACGAGACGGCAGCGAAATAATACAACTGGACAATAAAGGCGGCGGACAGTTTAGGGAGGGGGGCGCCCGACACTTCAACATACCCATTAACGGCGGAAGACAAATGATTGAATTTTGCATACCTATGACTTATTTGAACAGTCAGTTAAATTTTTTTAAAGTCTTGTTGATAACGGCTTTTGTAGTGTTAATGATAATTTTTCGATGGTTTTTAGTTCGGTTTATACATAATATCATTGCATCGTTGAACGCTTTACATGAGAAAATGGAACTTTTTATTAAACGAGGTGACGCATGATTAAGGTTCTGATCGTAGATGATGAATATTTAGTGCGAAAAGGAATCAGGGAAACAATAGATTGGAATGCGTATGGGTTTGAGATAGTCGGCGAGGCTGTGAATGGTATAGAAGGTTATGAGCAATATTTAAAGTTTAAACCTGATATAATAATTACCGATATTCGTATGAAAAAAATGGATGGGTTGCAATTGATTCGCAAGCTTCGTGAAACGGCTTGTTTTGATGCTGAAATAGTAATTTTAACAGCTTTTGACGAATTTAATTATGTTCGCGAAGCTTTAGACGGCGGTGCAGGCGCGTATATACTAAAGCCTATTAAAGAGCAAGAATTAATCACCATTATGCAGAAACTTAAAAGCCGTCTGACTGAGCGCAGGCAGCAACACGATGCCCTTGAAAGCATGAAGTCGCGTGAGTTTTTGATGAGGGACTCCTTTATAATTGGGCTATTGGAGGGCAGTATAAGCGACCCTGCGCAAATTGAAAGCCAGTGCGCCCTTTTTGGAATTCACTTGCCGGAAAATGAATATACAGTTGCAAGCATTAAGGTGGATAATTTTGAAACCAATGATTTATCGGGCACACACAGAGCCCTTTGCGATGTAATCGAATATGTCAGTAATATGTTGGATAGCATTCGTTCCATCACCTGTAAGGTGGCTGATGGGCATACCATTCAACTAATTTATTATCATGATGACCATTACAAATGGCTTCAATCCTCGACTTCACTATTGGTAAATTACTTGTCTGCCATTAAAGAGCAGTTTGAAGCGGCTACCGGAATGACGTTGTCCATAGGCTATTCAATGGGTCATATGGGAACGGCGCAACTACATGATGCCTATCGAGAGGCTAAAAAGGCTTTATCTTATAAAAAGTTTGTAGGAGACAATGTAATAATTGATTATACCAGTGTTCCAAGCTTTATGAGCAGCGCTTTGGTTATTCCCAACAATACTGTTAACGAGATACTATCTTTAATTAAGACCGGGGCAAAGGAAAAGGCGTTGGAAGTGGTTAATGAAATTTTTTTCAAGATGAAAAAAATTCCCATTGCGGATGTTGAAAGCATCAAGGATGTCATTCTTGAAATGATAATTGTTTTATTGCGTTCTGCGTTTAAAAATGTAGAGGAAATTAATTTAATTTATGGGCGAACGCTTGTGCCGGCTGTTGAACTTCGAAAATTGGAAACGGTTGACGATGTGGAAAAATGGACAAACGCTGTTATTACCCGCATGCTCGATGCCAACACAGGACACAATGACAGTAAAAGGGTTCAAGAAATCAAGGCGATTATCGCTCGTGACTACGACCAACCATTGACGGTTGAGCAGGTGGCAGAGGAGCTGCACATTAGCACCTACTATCTTATGCATTTGTTTAAGGATGAAACAGGTAAAACCTTTAATCAATGCCTTACCGAATATCGCATAGAAAGGGCTAAACATTTAATGCAAGCCTTTAATTATAAAATTTATGAAATTGCAGAGTTGGTCGGTTATAAGGATGCCACATATTTCAGTTACATCTTTAAAAAACATACAGGCATGACGCCGAAACAATACGCAAAATTTACTGAATGAAATTAGGGTGTGAGAATTTTGAAACTGTTTAAAATTCTTGATATTTCACAAGATGGGTCGAGTTGCTTGAAAAGGTCGGTAAAGGGTGACGCGTCAAGTCGACGATTGAGGACGGTTGCGAACAAATTAATCTCGTTAATGTTAGTTTTTCTTCTTGGCTCATGCATTGCGGCATATTTGACGGCAGTCATTTTTGCGAAAAACTCGGTCGCAAATGTCTATACCGAACATTACCTTTCCGGGATATACAGTAATATAGAGGGCTATATAAACAACTATATTTACCAATTGAACATGTTTTCGACAGCCCTATCTTCCGATAGCGCCCTTTATAATGCATTGAAAAACGAAAAATTGTCCCCGGGTGACAGGGAATCTCAAATATATGAAATTTTGAACGGTTATTTAGAAACGGATATGCTTATTTCCGGCGTGCAAATGATTATGGCTTCCGGGGAAAGCTTTGCCGTTGGAACGACGATTATCAATGACATAAACGAGGGAACTTCAGAGCTGATAAGCCCCACGAAAATTGCAGTTTTTGAAAGAACAGTCACGGACGATGCCGGAGAAAGATATTTGGTTTTCATTAACCGGATATATAACTTTCATCAAGGGTATAATCTGGGTCACTTATATATGTATGTGCGTGAAAGTTTTATTGAGTCTGCATACAGCGGTGCGGCAGAAGGGGATAGCGTTTTTTTCATTATGGCAGATGACACTGTGTTATCGCACCCGGATAAAAACCAAATTGACAAAAGCTTTTATCTGCCGGAATATGTTTTAAGCGACCGAGGCAGAGAATATTCATTTCAAATGAGAGATTTACAGTTGAATATGGAATCACGGGCACAGTGGAAAGCCATTGGATTTTTATCTTATAAAAAACTTTATAAAGCGGTTGAAATGCTGCAAACACAGACTGCACTAATCGTTGTTATGCTTATTGTAATATCGGTTTTAGTGGTTTTTGTGCTTTCACGGTCGTTAGTGATGTCAATGTCGCAGCTCCAATATTGCATGGACAGCTTCATTATGGGCAGCGAATCATCGGCGCTTTCAGGATTTCGAGAAATCGCCGCATTGGAAAATAGTTTTAACCGGATGGTTACAGCAATAAATGACCTGATTCGTAAGAACAACGAAGAAAAAGAAAAGCAAAGAACAGCAGAATTAAAAGCATTACAAGCTCAGATAAATCCGCACTTTATTTATAATGCGTTGGATGCCATCCAATGGCACGCAAAAATGCGTAAGCAGTTATATATTGCTGATATGATTTATGAATTAGCGTCATTTTTCAGAATTGGTTTACATAAAGGCGAAAACATGATAAAGGTTAGCGAAGAAATTAGGCATGTTGAAAGCTATGTCAAAATTGAACAAATGCGATTTCCGGATATGTTTGAAATTTCATACAAAATTCAAGACGATGTGCTGGAAATGCTTATGCCTAAGATTATTTTGCAACCGTTGGTAGAAAACGCCATAAAACATGGGTTTGAAGATATTGAACATGGCGGGATGATTAGTATCACCGGTTATTGCGATGAAAATGGAGATATTTTTTTCGAGGTGGAGGACAATGGTAAAGGCATGGATTTTGACCCGCTGATTCTAAATGCAAAATCACAAAGCTATGGTGTAATCAATGTACACGAACGATTGGTTTTGGCGTACGGCGACGGCTATGGCTTAACATTTCGGAGCGCACCCGGCGAGGGGGTATGGGTGGGGATACGACTGAAGGAACAGAAGGGATAATTTTAAACAATAATCGGTTGCAATTTTTTTAAAGGTGTGAAAATTTCATACACTATTTAATGCAAGCTTCGTTACAAGCGCCACCAAAATGGGCAACACTTAAAAAACAAAATCGATATATCTTTATTTTGCAGAAATAAGAAAGCTGCGTTATTGACATTTGGCACATTGAATGTTACAATAAAAACATACTTATGCGGGTTGCATATCAAATTTATGTGCGGTTGTGGCGGAATCGGCAGACGCGCTGGCTTCAGGTGCCAGTCGGAGCAATTCGGTGGGGGTTCAAGTCCCTTCAGCCGCACCACGGGCATTGCCCGTTATTTCGCTCGCACCAACAGCTGTGGGCGAATTTTATTACACGAATTTGAAAATCCATCCGACAATTATGGGCGAATTATGTGTAGTGATATTGGATTTTATAATCTTTGGGGCATTGGTTCAAAATGAAATGACAACACAAACATCGGTGTATGGGAAACAGACTCATGCACTTGGAGGGGAATTGCTAATGAAGTTAACAACGGTAAAAGGGCTGCTTGATGCACGCATTCTCACCGGCGAAAACGAGGAAAAACTTGATACAATTACTATTCACTCTGCCTGCGGGAGCGACCTTATGAGTGATGTCTTGGCTTTTGTCAAGGAAGAAGTTCTATTGTTGACCGGGCTTGTAAACATTCAGGTGGTGCGCACTGCCGAAATGATGGATATAAAGGCGATATGCTTTGTAAGAGGCAAAACTCCGGAAGATGAGGTTATTAAATTCGCAAATGAACGGGGTATGCCAATAATGCAAACCGATTTACCGATGTTCCTTGCATGCGGAAAGCTGTATAATGGCGGTCTTATGTGCGGGGAGGGTTGACAATTTGTCTAACAACATTGCGCTTCACTATGATATTGATGGCAAAGATTTTACAATGGCGGGCGAGGCGTCAAGCTCTATAAAAAAGGTGCTTGGGCAGCTTGGAATAAGTCCCGACATTATCAGAAGGGTTGCAATTTCGGTGTATGAAGCTGAAATGAATTGCGTTATTCATGCAGGCGGCGGGTTTGCCGATGTTGTTATAAACCCCGAAAAGATTTGCATCACGGTGTCTGATAATGGGCCGGGTATACCGGATGTGGAGCTTGCAATGAAAGAGGGTTACTCGACCGCGCCAAACAGTATTCGTCAGTTGGGCTTTGGCGCCGGTATGGGGCTGCCTAATATAAAAAATTACACAGATGAAATAAAGATAAAAACTAATGTAGGAAAAGGGACTTCTGTTGAAATGGTTATATATATAGCGGGTAAACAACCCAATATATAAGGTTTGGGGCATTTGTTTTTTGGGGGCGAATTTTATGAAGCAGTATTTTCATTCGGTAACTTTAGATACTGAAAAGTGCAAGGGCTGTACAAATTGCATTAAACATTGCCCTACCGAGGCGATACGAGTGCGGGATGGAAAAGCAAAAATAATAAACGAGCGCTGTATAGATTGCGGTGAATGTATTAAGGTGTGCCCATATCATGCGAAAAAGGCAATTACCGATGATTTTAGCCGGATTTTTGATTTTAAATATAAAATTGCGCTTGTGGCTCCGTCAATGTATTTGCAGTTTAAAAACAAGCCGGATATAAATGCAATACTAACGGGAATTAAAGCGCTTGGGTTTGATGAGGTTTTTGAAGTTGCCCGTGCAGCCGAACTTGTAACGGAGGCCACAAGGAAGTTTATAAAAGAAGGCGATTACGCAAAGCCGCTGATTAGCTCCGCCTGCCCTGCGATTATAAGGCTTATACGCATTAAATTCCCAAGCCTTGTTCCGAATGTTGTGCCTATTTTAGCGCCTATTGAGCTTGGGGCATGGCTTGCGAAGGAAAAGGCAATCATTGAAACAGGTATAAAGCCGAACGAAATCGGCGCTTTTTTTATAACCCCTTGCGCCGCAAAGGTGACATGCACCTATTCGCCGATTGGCGTTGAAAGTTCGTTGGTTGACGGCTGCATTTCGATGAAGGAGTTGTATTTGCGGCTTTTGCCTGTTTTAAAGCATCTTAAAAATCCCGAGCAGCTTGCTACCGCACAACTTGAAGGTATATCATGGGCAAATAACGGCGGGGAAAGCTCCGCGCTTGAAAGTGAGCACCATATTTCAGTAGACGGAATTTGGAATGTTATAAAAGTGCTTGAAGAGCTTGAAAATGAAACGCTTGATGATATTGATTTTGTCGAGGCTTCTGCATGTGTGGGCGGCTGTGTAGGCGGTCCGCTAACGGTGGAAAATTCTTTTGTTGCCACAACAAGGATATCGTCAATCCTTGACAACACCACACTATCGCCGTCCATTTACGGATGGAGCGATGATATCTATAATGCGTCCCGGTGGAAGGTGCCGCTTAAGTTTGAGCAGGTGATGAAGCTTGACGATAATTTAGAGCAAGCAATGGCGAAGCTTGAACGAATTGAAGAAATATATGAAGGTCTTCCGCAGCTTGATTGCGGTTCATGCGGGGCGCCGTCGTGTAAAGCTCTTGCAGAGGATATTATAAGGGGTTATGCGGTGGAAACCGACTGTGTGTTCAAGCTTAGAGAGCGCGTTAAAAAGCTTGCCGCCGAGATGCTGTTATTAGAGGGCAAAAGCAGCGGAAAAAACGAATAGGGGGCAGCTATGTTTAAGGGTAAGGTAAAGCATCGGGTTTTTTTGTTTGCGGCTGTTTTTTTAATTTTATCCGTAATATACGCCTTTGCGGGTGAAGCCATAAAGGTTTATGTAAATGATGTTGACATACTCTTTGACCAGCAGCCGTTTAATGAAAATGGCAGGGTGTTAGTGCCGGTTCGTGCAGTTTTTGAGGCATTAGATGCAGAGGTGGTGTGGGATGAGCACACCCAAACCATAGTATGCAATAAGGGCATGACAAAAATTGTCCTCACGGTGGATAGCGCTAATGCAAAGGCGAATGGAAGGGATATAGAACTTGATGTTCCCGCGAAAATCGTGAATGGCAGAACTTTTGTGCCGGTGCGGTTTGTTGCGGAAAGCATTGGCTGTTTTGTCGGTTGGCAAGAGCAAACCAACACAGTTTATATAACGGATAAAAAACCGTTACGCGATTTTGAAGTGCATTATTTAGATGTGGGTCAGGCAGACAGCATTTTGATAAAGTTTCCAAACGGGCAGAGTATGCTTATAGACGCCGGAGAAAGCAGCAACGGTCCTTTTGTTGTGCAATACATTAAATCACAAGGAATAACCCTTTTGGACTATGTTATAGGCACACATCCCCATTCAGACCATATAGGCGGTTTGACCGACATTATCAATGCGTTTGATATAGGCATGGTTTTTATGCCAAAGGTATCCCACACTACTAAAACATTTGAAAACCTTTTAAATGCAATTGATAAAAAGGGTCTTTTGGTGCATACCGCCAAAGCGGGGATTGGCATTATTGATACAAATGGATTTTGCGCAAAATTCATTGCCCCTGTCGAGCAGGAATACGCCAATTTAAATAACTATTCAGCGGTTGTTAAAATTACTTATCTTAATAATGTTTTTTTGTTCATGGGCGATGCTGAAAAATTATCCGAAAATCAAATAACAGAGGATATAGGGTCAAATGTTTTAAAGGTTGGTCATCATGGCTCCGACACATCTACCTCAGAGCTGTTTTTGAGCAGGGTTTTGCCTGAGTATGCAGTTATTTCCGTTGGCAAAGCAAATAGTTACGGGCACCCTTCTCCAACAGTTATATCCCTGCTTGATAATTTTGGTGTTAAGGTTTTTAGAACGGATTCTGACGGCACAGTAATAATAACTTCAAACGGAAATAATATGTCAGTCAGCGTTAATAATGAGCGGGAGGAGGATTGACTTGAAAGTTATAATAGACCGGTTTGAGGGCGATTTTGCCGTAGTTGAAACGGCAGACAAAAAAACCATAAACCTTCCGAAAGAGTTAGTCCCAAACGCAAAGGAGGGGGATGTAGTTATTATATCAATCGATAAAGAAGAAAGCGACGCAAGAAAAAAGCGAATGCAAGCGCTGGTTGATGATTTGTGGGTCGACTAAAAAAACAGCGAACTACCCTTGACATGTTTGAAAACCCATGTTATATTATAACTGTTGTTTTAGCAGCAACAACAAAAAACTGAATAAACCTTTGCATATGCGCCTGTAGCTCAGCAGGATAGAGCGTTCGCCTCCTAAGCGAAAGGCCCCGCGTTCGAATCGCGGCAGGTGCGCCAAAAGCCTTGGAATATCATACTTTCAAGGTTTTTATTTTTTAAGGCTCTTTGTCAATAGTGGGGGCTGTTTTGTTTAACCCTTTAAAATGTATTTAAACAAGCAATATCCTACAAAGAAGAAGTGTGATGAGGTAAGACATGAAAACCAAAATAATGGTTAAATTATCTTCTGTTGCATTGGCTGTCTTTTTGTTGGCGGCTGGTGGCTTTTACCTTTTAACAATGTTGCTGGAATATACCTTTGTTCCGTTTAACACAGCAATGCTAAATGGTTCTATTACCGTGCTAATACTTGCGTTTACTTTCGGCGGAATTAGAAATAGAAATGAAAAAATAAAACTATCCAATGGTTTCTCCATGTTTTTGCCTTTGATTGCAATTTTCTTTGTTATCACAAAAAGGACTGCGGTAGGTACAAAAGAAATAAACACCCATTTATACATTACACAGTCTTATTTAGCATTAATATGTAGTATGCTCATGTTTCTTTCGAGCAAAGTTGCAAAAGCAGTTAAATTTGGGTTAGGTTTGGTGTACTCTTTTCTGTTTATGATGATATTTTTTATATTGTTTATAAGTATATTCTTTTTTGATTTTGGATCAAATACGGTGGTAAAATCCGAATTGTCACCAAACTCCATATATTTAGTGGAAATTATAGATAACAGTCAAGGTGCATTAGGCGGAAACACCTTTGTGAATGTTACCCGGCAAAGCCAAAATATAAATCTTTTTGTAGGGGAACTTAAAAAAAGCCCGGAAAGGATTTATACAGGTAGATGGGGCGAGTTTGAAACAATGACGCTACGATGGGAAACGGATGAAATTCTCTATATTAACGAGAAAAAATATGTTATTCAAGATGTCTTGGCAAAATAGCAAACATAAATCTTCGTGTGGGCGCGGTCTGACATCCTTAAACTACGGATAGACTGTTTTTTTAACCCGGCGCTTAAACTCTTTTTTGCTTAGCCAAGAGCAAGAACTATCAAATTCAAACAAAAACCCTTGCCATATTCTGTTTTTTGTAGTATAATTTTTGCATGGGAGGGGAAAACCCTATTTTAAATTACAAATAGCTATAAAAGATATATACATTAAAAAGTCCGGTGCAAATATTATAAAATCACTAATATTATATGCCGAATTATAAAAAGTTTGCTTTGTTTTATGTTTAATCAATCTATAAAAATAGTGAGGTGTACATAGTGGCTTTAAAGTTGATGTATATTACGAACGATCAAGAAGTAGCACGAATAGCTGAAAAAAGTGGTGTTGATTGGATCTTTGTTGATCTTGAGATTAACGGAAAAAAAGAAAGGCAAGCTCATTTGGATACAGTCATATCGCATCATAGCATAAAAGATGTAAGAAAGATTAGGCAGGTTTTAACTAAATCAGAGCTAATTGTAAGAATTAATCCAATTTATGAAGGCACAAAAGATGAGATTGATAATGTTATATGTAATGGGGCAAATATTATAATGCTCCCCTTTTTTAAGAACAAGGATGAGGTACAGGAATTTATAGGGCTTATAAATGGAAGGTGTAGGTCATGCCTGCTTTTGGAAACTCCGGAGGCAGTTGAAAATATTGATTCCGTTCTATCAGTCAATGGGATTGATTATGTGCATATAGGGCTTAATGATTTGCATCTTGGATATAACATGATGTTTATGTTTGAGCTTTTAGCCGATGGCACAATAGAAATGTTGTGTAATAAAATTAAACAGAAGAACATTGTTTATGGTTTTGGCGGAATAGCACAAATTGGTCAGGGTATGTTGAAGGCAGAGAATATAATAGCCGAACACTATCGCTTATCATCGAGTTTGGCTATTTTATCTCGGAGTTTTTGTGATATGAATACAACTAAAAACTTGAAAGATGTAAACAAATTGTTTGCACAAGGAATAAGTAATATCCGGCGTTTCGAAAATATGCTTGTAGAAAAATCGAAAGAGTTTTATGAAGTGAATCAAAGGGAAATTAAGCATGCAGTATCTGAAATAGTAGCCGTATTGGCAACTGGAATAGTTTGAATTAGATTGCGATAAGCAGACTTAAAATGCAAAACATTGTAAATGTAAAAGATATAAGGGAGATAGTTGGACATGTATCAATATGTTAAAAGGGCTTTGGATATAATCTTTTGTGCTATTGCTTTAACATTGTTGCCCCCAGTCATGATCATAATATCAATATTAATCAAAGTTGATTCTAAAGGCGCTATTTTCTTCAAGCAACAGCGCATTGGGAAAGATGGTAAGCACTTCGACATTTATAAGTTTAGAACTATGGTGGAAGATGCAGAGAAAGTAGGAACAGGACTTAACTCATACAAGAACGATACACGGGTAACTAAAGTAGGTGAATTTCTTCGAACCTCAAGCCTGGATGAGCTTCCCCAGTTGTTCAATATTTTAAAAGGTGAAATGAGTTTCATTGGTCCAAGACCACCAGTTACATATCATCCTTATAAATATAGCAATTATCCGCTTGATGCTAAAATAAGATTTAATGTTAAGCCCGGTGTAACAGGGTATGCACAAATTAATGGAAGAAACAGCTTGTCATGGGAAGATAAGTTCAAATATGATTTATATTATGTGGATAATATCTCATTTTTATTAGATTTGAAAATTTTTATATTAACAGTTTTCAAAGTTATTAAAATGGAAGGAAGCTATGATTTAAAACATAATAAGGAACAAAGCACAAGCTTGGTTGGCAAATAAAGGGGTTGGGTTTTAATGAAAAACATTCAGGAAGATAGGCTTATTTGGTTGGATGGTAAAATTGTACCGTTACATGAAGCCACTATAAATGTGTTGTCTCCCACATCACAGTTTGGAGCAAATGTATTTGAGGGAATTCGGTGTTATTGGAATGAAGAAGAAGGACAGCTGTATGCTTTTCGCTTGGCCGAGCATTATAAAAGATTAAAAAATTCGATGAAAATATTTCAAATGGAAGATAAGTACCCCATAGATTTACTGAAACAAAGCCTTATTGATGTTGTAAAAGCGAACAACTATAAAGAGGATATTGCAGTTCGCCAGACTGTTTTTATTGATGGTCTTGGGTCTTGGTCATCAAAAGGACCGGTTAATATGTTTGTTGCTCCCATAGCCAAACATAGAAGTGACTTGACGATGAACAAGGGCATGAGGTGCTGCGTTAGTTCTTGGGAAAGAATTAGTGATCGAAATATCTCCCCTAAAGTAAAGGTTGGGGCTAATTATATTAATAGCAGAATGGCTCAAATTGAAGCTTTGAATAATGGCTATGATTCTGCAATTTTCATGAACAATCAAGGGAAAGTTTCTGAAGGGCCGGGCTCCTGCATATTTATTGTAAGGGATGGAAAGTTGTTAACACCACCAATAACAGCATCAATATTAGAAAGCATTACAAGGGATACTGTTCTTGAGTTGGCAAAAGAATATCTTAAAATTGAAGTTGCAGAAAGAGATATTGACAGGACAGAACTATATGTTTGTGACGAGATATTTTTATGTGGCTCTGCGATAGAAATAGCTCCTGTTACCAATGTTGATGGCATAGATATTTCTTGTGCCAAGCCAGGGGATTTAACAAAGGCAATTCATAAAATTTATATAAAAGCTGTTACTGGTAAAATAAGTGCTTACAAAAGGTGGTTGACTTCAATATATGCTTAAATTCCTTTTGTGATTTTTCTATAAGGAGACTTGTACAAATGAATGGCAAAATAGCAAAGTCATTTCCCGATAGGGAATTTACTATTTCGGATTTTTGCATGGAGGATCTTGAATCTTTTATTCAGATACACTTTGAATCTTTATTTAGGGATAGTGCCTTTTCTAAAATTTATCTCACAGAAAGGTTTAAATACCTAATTAATTTTGAAGATGCTATTACTGTTTCTGTTAAAAATGATTCTGATAAAATGATAGGTTTGGTCTACGGCGGACCCGAAGGCTATAAGAAACAAATGAATAAATACATCATGAAAAAAATTTTATTGGGACTTTTAAGAAAACCAAATATGCTGTTTAGCGCTGAATTTTTATATAAGTATAAACATGCTATCAATAAACTATCTTCAAGATTTATGGTTGTGGAAAGTAGTGCAGGGCTTGCTCTGAAGGAAAAAACACATGTGGAAAACATGCCGTTAGAACCAATAGCAAGATTAACTGGCATAGCTGTGTTAAAAGAATATTCAAATTTAGGGGTGGGTCGACATTTGTTGGTTGATTACGAAAAAGCAGCAGTGCAAAAAGGTTACAAATCCATAGTGTTAGAGACACCTGCAGCAAATATAGACGCTATAATGTTTTATGAAAAACTTGGTTGGATAAGTTATACAAACAAGGATGCGGCTCCCGATAAACACTGCTTTTATAAGCTTATTTCTAAAGAAATTTAAGTTGCAAGGGGATGAAAGTATGAATATTACATTTCTGGTAGGTCACTTAGCTAAAGAAAGACATTCCCTGTTATATGAATTGGCTTTAGACTTGGGTTATAACAACAATAAAGTTACTATAATTTCAGGTTATCCGTCTAGGAGAATAACAGAAGAAGTTAAGCAGTATTATTTAAGGCAACCGATTGAGCAGATTTCAGATAATGTAAAGGTAATTCGTGTGGGTTCAAAGCGAGGTGAGGGCAAGGGCTTATTTATTCGTATGATAAAATATGTGCTCCTAACCTTCTGTATATACAAAGAGGCAAGAAGACATGAGGCTGATGCCATATATATTTATAGCACCCCTCCTTTCTTGGGGCTCCTCGGTAAAAGATTAAGAAAGATAGCGCCAACATTATATAACGCACAAGATTTGTTTCCCGATACACTTGTAAAAATGAAAAGGTTAGGCGAAAACAATATACTTGTCAAGTTTTTGAGACACCTTGAAAAAAGTGTTTATAAACACAATGATGTAATTGTTACAATTTCACAAGACATGCGAAAAACTATTATAGAAAAAGGATGTAAAAACGATAAAATAAAAGTTATACAAAACTGGGTAGATGTAAATAAAATAAAAAAGATAGCACGTCATGATAATGAGTTGTTTACAAAGTTTAGATTAGACAAAGAGTGCTTTTATGTTTCATATGCTGGTGATATTGGCTTGTTTCAAAACTGGGAAGTAATATTAGATGCATTTCAGGAGCTCGATAAAGAGTATGATGATATAAAACTTGTTATAATAGGAAATGGCTCATATAAGGATAGTATGGAGGAAAGTTTGAAAAAAAGGCGATTACGAAATACATTTATTTTTCCTTTGCAACCAATAGAATTAATTTCGAACGCCTATAGCCTGGGAGATTTAGAATTGGTTTCACTTGAAAAAAATATGACTAAGATTGCATTGCCATCTAAAATTGGTCAAATTCTTGCCGCAGGAGGACCTTTAGTTGCTATGTTTGATTCAGATAGTTACATATCCAATCAAATTGCAAAGAATGGTCTCGGAGCTGTAGTAGATAATTTTCAGGGGGAATCATTAGTAGAAATTATTAAGTATTACTACCATAATAGACACGAATTAGAATCAATATCAATTAATTCCAGAAAATATGCTGAACAACGGTTGGAGAGAAAAACACAAACATCTAAGTATAATGAACTACTAAAGGATATTTCAAATGAATTGTGAGTTGCCGCAGATATAATTTGAGAGTTGAAGCATGCTTAGAAACAAGCTAAAGATACATATATTGATGCTGTGCAATATGGCTATACCCATTAAATGGAGCTTTAAAAAGGGGGGCAATATGAAAGTTTTACAAATTAACTCGGTTAGTGGTATAAAAAGTACAGGAAGAATATGTACGGATATAGCTGATGTATTAATATCAAAAGGACATGATTGTAAAATTGCATCCGGACGGGAAGCCGCTCCCGATAAATACAAAGATATAACTATATATACAGATACAAGTTTCGGAGTAAAACTACACGCAATACAATCTCGCATATTTGATAATGCGGGGTTTGCAAGAAAACAGGCTACAAGGAAATTTATCAGCCGAATAAGAGAATTTAACTCAGATATTATTCATTTGCACAATATTCATGGCTATTTTATAAATGTTGAGGAGTTGTTTTTTTATCTGTTAGAAGTTAACAAACCGGTAATCTGGACTTTGCACGATGGTTGGGCTTTTACTGGACACTGCACATATCCATCCCGCGCAAATTGTGACAAGTGGAAAGAAGGGTGTTTTAAATGTCCGCAAAAACGGAGTTACCCAAAATCATTTTTAGTTGATTCAAGTAAAAAAAATTACAACATGAAAAAGCGCTTGTTTACAAATTTGAAAAACATGACTATTGTTACCCCGTCCCAATGGTTGGCAGATTATGTTGGTGAATCGTTTTTATCAAAATATCCAATAGAAATTATACATAATGGGATAGATACCAATATCTTCTCTCACAGGGAGAGCTCTTTTAGGGTTGATAATTCTCTGGAAAACAAAAAAGTTATTTTAGGAGTTGCAAGCCCGTGGGGAAAGAGAAAGGGATTAGATGACTTTATTGAATTATCGAAGCAATTAAAAGAAAGTTATTGCATTGTATTAGTTGGAATAACTGATAAACAAAGAAGGCGTATTCCAAAAGAGATAATAACTATTGGTCAAATTAACAATCCCCTTGAGCTTGCGAAAATATATTCTGCGGCAGATGTTTTTGTAAACCTAACATATGCTGATAATTACCCTACTGTAAATTTAGAAGCCCAATCTTGTGGAACGCCTACAATAACATACAAAACGGGTGGAAGCGTAGAAAGTGTTCCTAACTGCCAAGTTGTAGGACAAGGGGATATACAAGGAGTCAAAAACTTAATATATTCGATTTGCGAAAAAGGTCAATATTTGCTGTTTGACAGAAACGCATTTGAACGTCAAAAAGTTTTTGAGAGATATGTAGAACTTTATAATTCAAAAATGATATGAAGAGAGAATACAAAATGAGAAAAATTATGATTATCTGTCAATGCGCGACAAACAAAGGTGATAGAGCTATTGCGGAATATTTGCTTGATCGGCTTTCAAGTGAAGATATTTTTATCACTCTTTCTACAACTGAACCAACCTTATGGGCAAATACGGGAATCAAAAGGTTGAAAGTAATAGGTATGGGTTATCGAAACCTTTTTGATAAAATAAACAACAGATACATCAGAAAAATATGTCATAGGATAACTAAGCTGTATTATGAACATTTCGTATATCCCGAATTGATTTCAAATAAAACAAAAAAGAATTGCGAGCGGATATCGAAGGAATATATTTCTGCACTAAAGGAGGCAGAACTTGTCATTGTTACGGGGGGGCATCATATAACGAGCATTCGTAATAAAAATGCTTTATTTGCAATAACATATGATATTGCACTTGCAAGTATTTACAGTAAAAAGTATATTCTATGGTCGCAGACTATTGGTCCTCTTTCGTTTGAAAACCAAAAAATAAAGGGGCTTTTTGCCAAAATTATAAATAATGCAAATGCTGTATTTATTAGGGATGACAACAGTAGACGATGCCTGGATGAACTTGTTGGTAGCAATCAGGGGAATATATTCAAATCTTACGATTCTGTTTTTGGATTTGGAAATAAAGAATATAGACCCATTGCTGAAAGAGAAAATAAAGTAGGTATATCGATTTTTAATGGTTTAAAAAAGGCATTTGATACTTATCCCGCAATTGCCAAAGTTTTAGATTTTTTTGCATTGCAAGGAAACAGTATAGAATTTTTTAGAATGGAACACGATGCAAAAGAACTAAGAGATATTAAATCAATTATTGATTTGATGAAAGTCAAGGCAACAATTAAGATATACCCTTTTGAATCAAGTACAGAGGAGCATTTGCAGGAACTGTCATCGTGTAGATACTATATAGGATATAAAACCCACTCTGTTATTATGGCCTTAGCAACAGGCACTCCGTTACTTGGCATATGCTACCACAAAAAAACACATGATTTTATGGCGGATTATGGGCTTGAAGGATATGCAATAGATGACGAGATGTTCAACGAGGAGCAGGGCATATTGATATCTCAAAAAATCATTGAACAGGCAAATAATATACATATGCTGATGATTGAAAAATCAAAAGAAATTGCCTTTGCTATAAGAGATCATTTCGAGGAAGCGATGAAACAATGATAGAGCAAATTGACACTAATAAACTATCAACGATAGAAAAAATTTACGAATTTATATTGTGCTTATATATTGTCATCATTCCTATAGTAAATTCGTTAAAGGATATGACTGTCTTTGGATATGGAATTCACATTTGGATAATTTTATTCTTGCTTGCAATGACAGTTGTTATAAACTTATTGACCCCCTTTTCTAATAAAAGTAGAATAGGATATGCAATGCTTGTTTTAGGGTTATTTTTTTTAGAAATGGTGCTTCAATGGGTAAGAAGGGAGCCTTTTGAAATTGGCTTGGTGCTTTTAGTTTTCCTCTATATCGCCTTTTTAAAAATTCCAAAAAAAATGTCACTTAAAAAAATAAATATGTCATTTTATCTTGCTGCAATTATTGCCGCTATATACTCTATGACCTATGGAATTGTACTTGGGGAAATTTTAAGGACTGCAACAAAAGTCGATGGAAGCATATCAATTGTTGTAATTTTAATTATTTTTTGGGGGAAGGAACCATTTAATAAAACAGGTGGATATGAGTTATTAAAGAAAATAGCTATGGTATCATGTTTCGTAGTTGCCGGTTTTGGAATGTCCCGTTCAAGATTGTTAATTCTTGTAGTGATTGTATTTTTAAAGCTATTTCTTACAATAAAAAACAGCTTTAAAACAGCAAAAATTAAAACACAAACTTTAGCTTTGCTTATGGTTGCTATAATTATGCCGTTTTTTGTTTCACAACTTGAAATAACACAAAATTTGTTTGATGCTATTTCTACTCGTTTTGAAGTTGGATTTGAAAGTTTAGGTAGGGATGATGAAATAAAGTTAGGATTAAAATATTTTTCCGAAAGCCCCATTTTCGGATATGGTTGGGGGCAAATATTATTTACCAACCATCAAAATTATATTTCAAACTATTATAATCACTCTATGTATGTGGCAATTTTAGCTCGCGGTGGTGTGGTTATGGGATTGGCGTTTTTATTATCTTTTGTTTCGATAATTAAAAAGGCTTTTAAGAGCAGGAATTTCTTTTGTTTAATTTCATTAGCGGTTTTTTTTGCTCTCGGATATGGAAATGCAGGAATTTTCAATTATACAATATGCGGTATGATGATTTCAATAGCTTTGAACTTAAATAATAGCGATACAATATTGGAGGAACAATATGGTCATAACATTCATACTAAAGGGAACAGTTGAGGCGCTGCCTCCTATGTTGCCTCGGCTAATATATGCCTCTAAAAAGGGGATTAAAGTAAACTTTATTTGCTCTAAAATGCAGGAAAAAAGCAAAAACCTGTTAGAAAGTGCTGGGATAGTGTGTAGGGAAACATTACATTGTGACAAGTTTATGGGAAAACGAAGCCGCATTATGGATTGGATAGGGTTTAAATTTGCCTGTAAAAGCATTTTGGGGAATGAGTTTTCTGATAACGACATGGTATATATTTGTTCTGCCGATACAGCGCTATGCTTAAATTCGGTTTTAAATAGATATAAATACATATTGCAAATCAATGAGTTATATGACAAAATTATATTATATCGTAAAGGCTTGAAAAAGTATGTTAGAAATGCCAAGGCGCTCGTTGTGCCTGAGTTTTGTCGGGCAAATATATATATGTATTGGTATAGTCTGAAGAACAAACCATATATTATACCAAACATCCCATATATATTGTCATTAGAAAGTAAACAAAGGATTAGTGATACTTATGCAAGTAATGTTATTGAAAAGCTTAAACATAAAAAGATATTTATATATCAAGGACAAATTGATATAGGTAATAGAAACCTCACAGTGATTGCTGAGGCATTGAGAATAATTAATAATAGTGAGTATGCTTTGGTTCTAATGGGAAGGAATCACAACAATTCTGTTGAAAGGTTAAGAGAAGTATATCCTAAAACATATTTTATTCATTTTATAGCGGCGCCATATCACTTAGAAGTAACAAGCCATGCCCATATTGCATTGCTTGCTTATGATAGGGTTTCATTGAATAATCTTTTTTGCGCTCCAAATAAAATATATGAATATAGTGGACTTGGGATTCCAATGCTTGGTAATGATATTCCGGGGCTTTATTACACAATTGAACAGGAGAACATGGGCGTTTGTACTTCTTATTCAGATGTTGATGAGGTTGTCAAAGCCATAGAAAAGATTGAAAGCAATTATGCTGAATATTCCCAAAATTCAAAGTCTTTCTATAACAATAATGATTTGAATAAAGCTGTCTACACCTTATTAAAAGATGCTTTGGGGGATAATTATTTTGAAAAATAATTTAGAAAGTGTTGGATGGTCGGCATTAGCACTTTCAGCAAGTAAAACTATAAATTTAATGCTTTCGGTGATTACTTCGATGTTTTTATCAAGGTACTTAACATTAGTTGAGTATGGTACATATTCTGAGTTGCAAACAATCACCTCCTTGGTTGTTTCAGTTTTTGCATTAGGTCTACCTAGTAGTATTAACTATTTTTTAGCATCGTGCAAATTAGATTATAAAAGAAAGTTTTTAAGCTTTTACTATTCTATGATTACTATAATATCAATATGTGTAGCCATTTTAATGTTTTTTTCCAAGACTTTAATAGCACAGTATTATAATAATCCAACTTTGACATTGTACTCATTCTTCTTGGTAGTAATACCTTGGACTAAAATAACAATAAGCAGCAGAAGTAACATGTTAATTGTTGATACAAAGTTAAGGAAAGAACTGATATATAGCATAGCTAATTCTGCCCTTCTTTTTTTAATTACATTGTTTGTAGTAATGAGCAAGACTTCTATGTATGTTTACCTTTGGTTGTATGTAGTTGTAGAGGTTGTTTTTTCAATTCTTTCTTATACTGAAGCATGTTACTCGGCAGAAAAGACCATAAATGTTGACTTTGACAAATCTTTACTGAAAAGTGTAATATTCTTTTCTGTACCATTGGGGCTCTCTACAGCTATATCTACACTTAGTTTGGATTTAGACAAGTTGATTATTGGTTATTTTATGAATGAAGAATCAGTAGCGATATATGCTAATGCAGGGAAAGAATTACCGTTTTCATTGATTTCAACTTCATTTTCCGCATTGGTTCTACCCAAGGTTGTAAAAAATATAAAAGAAGGCAACAAGGAACTTTCCATAGATTTATGGAAAAATTCAAGCGAGCTATGTTTTATTATTTTTTGTTTTTTTGCATGTGCAAGTATAGTATTCGCACCCCAAATAATAACATTTTTATATTCAGATACATATTTGTCGGGGACAAGAATTTTTAGAATATATTCGTTAATATTACTACTAAGAATAACATATTGGGGAATGATTTTGAATGCATATGGTAAAACAAAACAAATATTATATAACTCTTTAATTTGTTTGGGTGTTAATTTGATTTTATCTATTATTTTATATTTTTTTATAGGTTTTGAAGGTCCCGCATTAGCATCCTTGATAAGTATTGCCATTATGTCAATTGCACAGGTATTTAGTTCTTCGCGACTAATCAAGATGCCCGTTAGGAGGATATTTCCTTGGGCTAATATGTTAAAGGAATTTACTGTTTGTGTTTTAACTGCAATTATTTTTCAATTTGTATTAAGATTAATAGGAATGACAACAACCTTAAAAGGGATAGTGAGTGCGATTATCATAGGCATTGTTTGGGCGCTTGTATATTTTTTTGTTATGTCTAAAAGAATTAAGCAGATATGGAAACAAATATATTGAGAGGCAATATTATTTGTGAAAGTGATAAACGAAACAAATGGTCAGAAATATATTCATATATGCCAGAGTTCGAAAAGAAACAAATCATATCTATCAGTTGATTGGGGAGTAATCATAGTATTGCTGTTAAATACAGATTATACTTTTAAACCACAGAGTAACCTGTTTGCTAAAAATATTTAATATTAAACATACATCAATTTAATAGCCTAAAAGGATTTTATAAAGGGTGATTTATGTGACAAAAGAGTTTAAAGATATGATTTATCTTATGCACTGCGGTGCAAAAGGGATTACGCCAATTTTAAACAATCCGGTAAATTGGGGTGGTGTTTATTGCTTAGCACAAAGCCACGGGGTAAGCGCTCTTGTTTTTACGGCTATTAAGCAGTTGCCTGACAACGATAAGTCTGATATTGGCTCAGATTTATACAGCACATTGAATGTCGCGTTCTATCGTACTGTGCTACATCAGTTTAGGCGATTGGAATTCATACATAATACAATAAAACATTTAGAGGACAATGGGATTGAGTGCTGTTTGTTCAAGGGCGAAAGCCTTGCTATGCTTTATCACACGCCTTCTTGCAGGATTTCAAGCGATACGGATATATTAATATCTCCCGAATTGGAAATGCAATGCGTTCGTCTTTTAAAAAAATACGGATATATCGTTATGCCCCGCAACAGCGGCTCTCATCATTTCGTGTGCCAACATCCGCTGGGGGGGCGCTTGGAAATTCATGTTGCACTTTGTGGGGATATAACAAATGATATTTTTTTCAATAACCAAATTCCTTTAACAGGGAAAACAGAGGAAATTGTACTTGAGAACAGAACTGTATTGAAAATACCGGAATCTACCGACTACATGATTTATCTTTTTTTACACTTAATCAAACATTTCTTGAGTGCAGGAATAGGTATTCGACAATTTTATGATATATTCTTATTTGCGGAAGCGCATGGTAATAGTGTTGACTGGTCACGAATAAGAATCCTTATGGATGATTTGGGTTATTCACGATTTATTGCTGCAGCAATAAAAATTGGCAACAAGTATTTTGGCTTTTCTAATAATATGTTTTCTGACATTGAAATAGATGATGAACTGCTTGAAAAGATTCTTGCAGATGTGGAGCAGGGAGGGATTTTTGGTATCTCGGATAATCAAAGGAAGGATTTTTATAATATTTATGTCAAGGAACGTTTTACAAAATTGAACAAAGGAAACTTTCCAAAGTATATGAAACGACATTACGGAAAAATATCACTCAGGCAAGTGTTTCCATGCAGGGCGCATATGTCAGTTAATTATCCTTATGTAAGCAAATGCCCGCTTTTGCTGCCAATGGCATGGGTACACAGAGGGGCTAATATATTTTATAAAATCATAACGCAACAGAGCAAAATTCATAAATATACAAAGCATGATAACTTAGAAAAATTAAACCCTGTTTTAGAAGCGCGTTTAACGCTTGTGAAGAATTTGGATATGATATAGTGCAGTAGCGTGTTATCCAAGCTACATAAAAATTTTTATAGTAACAGCTCAGGTCTTTGGTGTTTTCATGTGATATAGTCTGCCATGATGGGTTTGAATTGTTTGATCATCTTTTATTTTTAATGATTAGGGGGCTTTGATAATGTTCAAAAATAAAACTTTACTTATCACGGGTGGCACAGGTTCCTTCGGGCATGCTGTGCTTAATCGTTTTCTAAACACGGACATTGCTGAAATTCGTATTTTTTCTCGGGATGAGAAAAAGCAGGACGATATGCGAAAACGCTATAAAAGCGATAAAATTAAATTTTACATAGGTGATGTGCGAAATTTGCGCAGTATAAAAGACGCTATGTATGGGATAGACTATGTATTCCACGCAGCTGCATTAAAGCAAGTGCCTTCTTGTGAGTTTTTTCCCATGCAAGCCGTAGAAACTAATATTTTGGGTACAAATAATGTGCTTGATGCCGCAATTTCTCATAGCGTTAATAAAGTTATCTGTCTTTCCACGGACAAGGCGGCTTACCCTGTAAACGCAATGGGAACAAGCAAAGCTATGATGGAGAAAGTTGTTGTGGCAAAGTCGCGAACGGTATCTCCAGAAAAAACATTGATTTGTTGCACTCGTTATGGGAATGTTATGTGCTCAAGGGGAAGCGTAATTCCACTTTTTGTTGAACAAATTAAAAGCGGGCAGGCGCTTACCATTACAGAGCCGTCCATGACCCGTTTTATTATGAGCCTTGAAGAAGCGGTTGAACTTGTTTTGTTTGCTTTTAAAAATGCCGAAAGCGGTGATATAATGGTGCAAAAAGCACCCGCTTGCACAATTGAAAATTTGGCGCAAGCAATTATAGAACTCTTTGACACGAAAAGTGAGGTTAAAAACATTGGTATAAGGCATGGCGAAAAAATGTATGAAACATTGCTCACCAATGAAGAAAGCGCCCACGCTGTTGATTTAGGCGCTTTTTACCGTGTCCCTGCCGATAAAAGGGATTTAAACTATGATAAATATTTTATAGAAGGTAGAGTTGCGCACGAACAACTTGAAGAGTTTAATTCGAATAATACACAGCTTTTAAATGTTGCGCAAATAAAAGAAAAACTACTGTCGCTTGATTACATAAAGCAGCAGTTAAAGGGGTGTAATAACGGTTGAAGGTTCTTATAACTGGCGCTAAAGGGTTTATCGGTAAAAATTTAATTGCAGAACTTAAAAACAGAGGGTATGCTGGCATATTTGAATTTGACAAGGATACTAACCCTGCTTTGCTTGATGGGTATTGTAAAGAAGCGGATTTCGTTATTCACCTTGCAGGAGTAAATCGACCTAAAGAGGAATCGGAATTTATGAAGGGCAATTTTGGTTTTACCGAAAAGCTCCTTACCCTATTAAAGAAACATAATAATGTATGTCCTATTGCAGCATCTTCCTCAATTCAAGCAGCGCTTGATAATCCATACGGTAAAAGCAAAAAGGCGGGGGAAGAGTTGGTTTTAGAGCACGGAAAACAAACAGGTGCAAAAGTGTTGATATACCGCTTTCCAAATATATTTGGAAAGTGGTGTAAGCCTAATTATAACAGTGCTGTTGCCACATTTTGCCACAATATAGCGCATAACTTACCCATAACGGTAAACGACCCAAATGCCATGCTAAATCTTGTTTATATAGATGATGTTGTAGCCGAATTAATTCATGCCCTTGAAGGAAGGGAAAATAAAAAAGGCGATTTTTGTGAAGTTTCGGTTTCTTATAAGGTTACTCTTGGGGAAATTGCAAATTTAATCTACTCTTTTAAAAAAAGTCGGGAAGAATGCTCTGTCCCTGATATGTCAGATAACTTTACTAAAAAGCTGTATAGCACATATTTAAGCCACTTGCCTGAAAGCAAATTTAGCTATGCACTAAAAATGAATGCCGATAACAGAGGTTCGTTTACGGAATTTATAAAAACTCCGGATAGAGGGCAAGTTTCTGTGAATATATCCAAGCCGGGAATTACGAAAGGCAATCACTGGCATCATACAAAGTGCGAAAAGTTTTTGGTGGTGAGCGGTAAAGGGGTTATACGGTTTAGGCAGGTCGAATCTGACAAGGTTTTGGAATACTTTGTCAGCGGGGACAAACTGGAAGTTGTAGACATACCTGTTGGATATACCCACAACATTGAAAACCTTGGTGATGTTGATATGGTGACTATCATGTGGGCAAATGAGTCTTTTGACCCGGAAAAACCAGATACACATTATTTGGAGGTATAAACCATGAAAAAATTAAAAGTTATGACGGTTGTAGGAACAAGGCCTGAAATTATCAGGCTTTCGGCTGTTATTAATAAATTAGAGGAATCCAAAGCGATAGAGCATGCATTAGTTCATACAGGTCAAAATTATGATTATGAGCTAAATGAAGTGTTTTTTCAAGATTTCAAACTTAAAAAGCCTGATTACTTTTTAAATGCCGCTATAGGCACTGCTGTGGAAACAATAGGGAACATCTTAATTAAAATCGACCCAATTCTTGATGAAATGAAGCCGGATGCGTTTTTAGTGTTGGGGGATACCAACAGTTGTCTTTGCGCTATTGCGGCAAAACGAAGGCACATACCAATTTTTCACATGGAGGCAGGCAACAGGTGCTTTGACCAACGGGTGCCGGAAGAAACAAACAGAAAAATTGTTGACCATATAGCAGATATTAACTTAACATACAGCGATATAGCGCGGGAATATTTAATAAGCGAAGGATTGTCGGCAGATAGGGTTATAAAAACAGGAAGCCCAATGTTTGAGGTTCTTAGTTCCAGAAAAGACGACATTGAAAAATCAGATGTTTTAAAAAGATTAGGGCTTGAAGAAGGCAAGTATTTTGTGATATCTGCCCATAGGGAAGAAAATATTAATTCTAAAATAAATTTTAGCAACCTCATTGACAGCTTAAATACTATTGCAGAAAAGTATAATTTGCCGGTGATAATAAGCACCCATCCACGGACAAAAAAGATGATAAACGAAAAGGGCATTGTGCTAAACCCTCTAATCCAAACATTAAAGCCCCTTGGATTTATAGATTACAACAAGCTGCAAATCAATTCAAAAGCGGTACTAAGCGACAGCGGCACAATTAGCGAGGAATCATCTATTCTTGGCTTTAGGGCGCTTAATATAAGACAAGCCCATGAACGACCCGAAGCAGTGGAAGAAGCGGCAGTTATGATGGTTGGGTTAGAGAAAACAAGGATTCTACAAGGGCTTACCGTGCTGGAAACGCAAAAGAGCGGTGCATTGCGGCAGGTGGGGGATTATAGCATGCCAAATGTGTCGGATAAGGTTTTGCGAATAATACTTTCCTACACCGATTATGTAAATAGAGTGGTTTGGGGGAAGTAGTTTTGAAAAATTGGTCTAAATTGTCCTATTTACATTCTTGATTTAACCTGCAAAAAACTGCTCTTAAATATACCCCCTGCGGTGGACCCCATCGCAGGGTATAAGGCAAAGCGGGAAATTACTCTCGTCTTGCTTTATTTGTTTTTAATAATATTGTTAAAAATGCAAATACTAACAGCGCTATGTATGATTATAAAAAAATAAGCAAGCTGATTGATATGCCGGTTATAAGTCAAAAGGATAAAATTATAATCGGCACAATAACTGATATTATTTTTAACCGTAAAAATATGAAGGTTGCGGGCTATGCTGTTGCTGTGGGAAGATTAATACAGCTTCAGCGTTTTTTGAGTATAGAAAAAATAATCAAAATATCGGAGCGAAAACTTTTTGTCAAGGATTCATCGGCGCTTTCTTCCCTTGCTCAAATTAAAAAGGACAATGCATATGCAAGCTATATGCGCCAAATTAAAGGGATGGAGATAGCAAGGAATGGAAGAAGGATAGGGAATGTAAGCGATTTGCTTTACAGGGCGGAGTTTGGTGAACTGGTGTATTTTGAGGTGTCAGACGGATTTTCGGAGGATTTATTAAAGGGTAGAAAACATATTGTTCATAACGACACCGTTTTTGGTAATAATAATATTGAAGTGCGAAATAATAATGATGTGTAAACTTCCATGCAGTGAAGAAAGTAAAAAGGGGGGTGTGTAAATGAATACAGGCACATTTGTAAAAGGAATGGTTACCGGTGCGGTTATCGGAATGGGGTTGTCGATGGTTGCAAATCCAATGGATGAGCGTGACCGCCGCCGTATTGTAAAAAGAACTTCAAAAATGTTCACTACGATAGGTTCTATTGCAGACAATATGATAGATGCAATGAAGTAATACCGTCTGCAGCCAACCAATGTAAACAGCGTAAGCAACGGCGCTTTGCGCCGTTTACATAATGTGAAAAGGAGTTGTTATGAAAAGAAAAACTTTACTTTTGGCGGTAGGTCTTTTGGCGGTAATCTTTTTTTATTTTGCACGAGCGGCTTTAGCGCCGCTTTTTTTGGGCGTGGTGTTTGCATATATAATATCACCTGTAATTTCGGCGCTTGAAAGAAAAGGGCTTGGCAGGTGTTTTGCATTAATAGTTGTGTATATTGCTGCGGCGGCAGCAATTTTTTTAATATTTTTACTTGGAATTCCTCGCATGACAGCGGCGGTTTTATCGCTGCAAAAAACAATCGCCGAATACTCATCGAATGTGGAAGTTCCGTTTATTGACCTTGAAGGCGTGGTTGCACAACTTCAGGATACGATTTTGGGCTACGCGGGTAAGCTGATAACCGCGCTTGTTTCAACATTAGGCGTTATTATCAATGTTATTGTTGGGCTTGTGCTCAGCTTTTATATAATTTTGGATAAAGAAAAAATCAAAAACTCAATGCTATTGCTTATACCAAAGGCTTGGCGGGGATTTACCGTAAACATAGCGGTAAAAGTTGACAGGATAATTAAGCGGTATGCAAAAGGTTTGTTTGGGGTATCTCTTGTCATTGGCATATTATTATTTTGCGCTTTAATGATTTTGAATGTGAGGCACGCTTTTTTGCTTGCGGTTTTTGCAGGGGTTCTTGAGGTTATACCATATTTCGGCGGGTTCGTGGGGGCAATTCCCGCAGTAATTACCGCCGCGGCTCACTCTACCCAAAAGGCAATATGGACAGCGGCGATATTTACTGTTGTGCAACAACTTGAAAGTGTGTATATCACCCCGAAAATTCTTGGAGGCTACATTCGTATCCACCCTGTTATTGTGATTATGGCGGTTATTGTGGGCGGTCATTTGTTTGGATTTGCGGGTATGCTTTTTGCCGTGCCCGCTTGCGGCATTATAAAAGGTGTGGGCGAAGAAATAATAGAAGCGCTGGAAAAAGAGCGGATAAAGAAGGCTTAGCGCAGTTATTAACAAAAGAGGCATTTTTTTGTTCAAATGCTTGTTTTTTTTGCAGACCAATGTTATAATGTTTTGCGTAGGCATTTGTTGGTTTTTGCATTATGCCCTCGAATATTCCAAAACATTTAGCATTGGGGTTTTTGCTTTTATGGCAAGATTTTTTGTTTCGCGCGATTATATTAAAAATGATATCGCCGTTATTTCGGGCGATGATGTCAAGCATATTTCAAGCGTGTTGCGAATGGCAAACGGCGACGGGCTTACTGTTTGCGACGGTGAGGGGCACGATTACGATGGCGTGGTTGTTGACATATCAAAAACGGAAGTAAAAGCAAAGCTGTTAAATAAAAAGAAATGCCTTGCCGAGCCGGATATTAAAATTGTGCTATTCCAATCGCTTGCCAAACAAGGCAAAATGGAATATATAATTCAAAAATGTACCGAGCTTGGGGTTTTTGGGATAGTCCCCGTTTATTCAAAAAGATGTGTTCAAAAACCTGCCGATAAGCTTGCGCGATGGCAAAAGGTTGCCAAGGAAGCGGCAAAGCAAAGCGGTAGGGGGGTTATTCCGATAATTGGAGATGTAATTTCTTTTCCCAAAGCTGTTGAGCGGGCGGCTAAAACCCAGTTGGCAATAATGCCGTATGAAAAGGAAGAAAACACAAGTTTGCGTGATGTTTTGGAAGATAACACCGTTTCGGAGGTGTCGTTGATAATCGGTCCGGAAGGCGGGTTTGAGCCGGAAGAAGCAGCCCTTGCACGGGATAATGGAATTCAAACGGTAACCTTGGGCAAACGCATTTTGCGCACCGAAACGGCGGCGGCGGCGGTAATTCCTATAATAATGTATTCACAAAGACAGATATAAGGAGAGGTAAAAAGATGAACAAAAAAGCATCCGTCAACAGAAAGTATAAAGTAACGCAAAGCGAAAAAATTGCAAATGATTTTTTGTTGCAATTTGCGTATGCAATAGCATCATCCATACTGCTGCTGTATATATATAACGCAAGCTTATTCAGGTATGGCGGCGCTTTGGGCAGCGCCATGCCAAAAATTTTATGGGCGTTGTTTGGCGTGTCGGCAGCGGTTGGAGCATTGTATATTGCGCTATGGAAGAAGCAAAGCAGAAACGGCTACAAAGTTGCGGCAATTTATTTTTTTGTTACGGCTGCGGGCTTTTTTTGGTGCGTTGCATTGCAGCCAATCTTTTATTACTTAACAAGGTTCATGCCTTTTATAAAATATTTGGCAAACACAAAAAGGCTTATTGAGATGCTTTTTATACTTATAGGGTTGTCGCTGATTGTTGAAATTGCTGTTTATTTGTATCGAATGAAAAACTTAAAAAATAAAAAGATTAAAAAACGGAAATAACAGGAATAATAACATCAACGGCACTTTTAAAATCGTTTCGTATTGAAAAATTATAAATGCAACGGGGTTTTAAAAAATGAGCATACATTCTTTCGAGATAAAAAAAGGTGTTAACCTTCATCATATTAACACCGATAAATTTAAAACAGCCACACTTGGGTTTTACTTCCACCGCCCGCTAAGCAAGCGGGAGGTAACGATAAACGCCCTGCTTTCGCATGCGTTAAAGCGGGGGTGTCCGTCATACCCCGATACAATGCAGCTTAACAAAAGGCTTGACGAGCTGTATGGCGCAAGCTTAAGCTGTGGTGTGCGCAAAAAGGGCGATTCACAGGTTATTCACATTAACTTTGAGTTTATCAGCGAAAATTATGTGAAAACCAATCAGTCTATTTTAGACGGCATTTTTGGTCTTGCCAAAGAAATCATAACCGGTCAAACACATTTTGCGGCACAACAAGTGCAGCAGGAAAAGGAAAATTTGCGGCGGCTGATTTTGTCGGTTATCAATGACAAAAGAAGCTATGCAAACATTCGGTGTGTTGAAATAATGTGTCAAAACGAGCCGCATGGCATACGGGAATTGGGTTTTGCGGAAGATATAGAAAAAATAGACGAAAAAAGCTTATATGAGCACTATAAAAAAATTGTTCTAAAAAGCCCGGTTGATGTTTTTGTATGCGGGGATGTTGACATAAACAAGGTGTTAGAGCATATAAAGCAGATGTTTGAATATACAAATCAAATGGACTTTGACCGCCCGAAATTTCAAATGACGAAAAGCGGGGGCGAAATTAAAAAAATTATTGAAACGGAAAATATTGCACAGGGCAAGCTAAGCCTTGGCTTTACAACCGGTATAAATGCGCCGCAGCGGCAATATCCGGCGCTGCTTATATTTAACGCTTTATACGGCGGAGGTCCATCATCAAAGCTTTTTAACAATGTGCGGGAAAAACTTTCCCTTGCATATTACGCATCCTCAAGGGCAGATTTGCTCAAAGGCATTATGACGGTAAATTCCGGCATAGAAGTTGCCAACTATCAAAAAGCGTATGATGAAATAATGTTGCAGCTTGGCGAAATCCAAAAGGGAAATGTTACCGATGAAGAAATGTCCGCCGCTGTTCTTGCAATGATAAACAGCGTAAAGTCTATAACAGACAGCGCAATTGCAATGGAGGACTATTGGCTGGGCAGGCTGATTGCCGATACACAGGTTGATTTTGATGAGCTTACATCACAGCTTGGCAAAGTCACCATCGAAGATGTTGTTGAGGTGTCACGAAATGTGGCGCTTGACACGGTATATTTTTTAAAAGGGAAGGAATCTTAAAGCGGCATGATTGAATTTGAAAAGATAGACTGTAAGCAACTTGGCGAGGTTTTGTACGGCGGTACCCATAAAAGCGGGCTGAAAATATACCTTTTGCCGAAAAAAGGATACAGCAAAAGCTATGCAAGCTTTGCGGCACGAATAGGCTCTATTGACAACGAATTTATCGCCCCCGGCGAAACGGAAGTAACAAAAGTGCCGGACGGCGTTGCGCATTTTCTTGAACATAAATTGTTTGAACAGCAAGACGGCGGGAATGTTTTTGAACTGTACAGCAAAACAGGCGCATCCGCTAATGCCTTTACAAGCTTTAACACAACGGCGTACATTTTTTCTGCAACACGTGATTTTTACGCTAACCTTGAAATTTTGCTTGATTTTGTTGGGAAACCGTATTTTACGCATGAAAACATTGCAAAAGAGCAGGGCATAATAGGTCAAGAAATCACCATGTATGACGATGACGCCAATTGGCGGGTGTTTTTTAACCTTTTAGGCGCTATGTATCATAAAAACCCGGTGAGAAAAGACATTGCAGGAACTGTGGAAAGCATTTTAGAAATAGATAAGGACATTTTATACAAATGCTACAACACATTTTACAACCCTTCAAATATGATGCTTTTTGTATGCGGCGATGTCGATGCCGCAACGGTTGAGCAATATGTTGATAAACATGTGACCGCTGCGCCCGGCGGTGAAATAAAAAGGATGTACCCCAACGAGCCTTCCGGGGTTAATAAAAGCTTTATACAGCAAAAGCTAAGTGTCGCATCCCCTGTGTTTTTGCTTGGTTTTAAGGATGATAAAAACGAGGCGCAGGGGGATGGGCTGTTATATAGGCAAGCGGTTACCGAGGTGCTGCTTGAAATGCTTTTCGGCAAAAGCAGTAAGATATATAACGCCCTTTATGAGCAGGGGCTTATAAACGATATGTTTGAGGTGGATTTTACCTCTGAGGTGCAGTATTCGCACACGATTATGGGGGGCGAAAGCGTAAACCCCGAAAAAGCAAAAGAAATAATTTTGCACGGAATTAAAAATTCCCGCTTATGCGACGCTGAATTAGAGCGTTGCAAAAAGGTGCTGATAGGGCGTTTTTTAAGGCTGTTTAATTCTGTTGAGAATATATCAAACTTATTTGTGTCGAACCTATTTAAAGGTGTTGACCTATTCAACTTTCCTTCAATTTGCGAAGGGATAACGCTAAATGAGGCAAAAGAACGGTTACAAAGCCACTTTAACGAAGAAAATTGCGCAATGTCTGTAATATTGCCACATTAAAAGCTATAAGGCATTCTTTTTAAAAATTTAAGAATGCCTTATTTTGCTATGGCGTACATAAAATTTGTGCTTTGATTGCGGTTTTGCAATGCTTTGCATTTTATAATAGATTTTTGTTTAGGCTGTTTTGATTTTTTTGCTCATCCTCAATTATGCCATGCAGCGTGCAAAGCGCTTTGCTTATACCGCCGACCTCGTCGATTATCCCGTGGTTTACCGCTTCCTCGCCGAACAGAATTGTGCCTACATCGTTTGCCAAAATGCCCGTTTGTCGAATAAGCTCATTAAACTTTTTTGATGATATTTTAGAATTTTTTACGATAAAATCAACCACCCTGTCTTGAACCCTGTTAAAATAATCATAGGTTTGGGAGGTACCGATAACAATTCCGCTCATGCGTATTGGGTGAATTGTCATTGTTGCGCTGGGAGCAATAAAAGAGCGCCGCGCGGCTACGGCAAGCGGAACACCGATGCTGTGCCCGCCGCCCAGCACAAGCGATACTGTTGGTTTTGACATCCCCGATATCATTTCCGCAATTGCAAGCCCGGCCTCTACATCCCCGCCTACTGTATTTAGCAGCACTAAAAGCCCGGCTATTGTGTTGTCGTCCTCAATTTTAACAAGCTGGGGGATAACATGCTCGTATTTTGTACTTTTGGTTTGAGGCGGCAAAACGGTGTGCCCCTCAATTTGTCCGATAATTGTTAGGTATTGTATTTTATGAGCAGAGTTTTTTGATTCCACCAAGCCATTATCTTTTACTTCTTCGGTTTGTTGCTCATTATTGCATTCTGCATTGTCTGATGAAATATTGTTGTCCAAATTTATCACTACCTTCCAAAATATATTATTATATTCTTGTCAATTTTATATACATCTGTTATAATGAAATATTATATAGAGAAGTTAATAATCGGGGCGCAAGAAGGGAAGTGGCGTAAATGCCTATTAAAATAACAAATCAGCTTCCGGCAAGGAAAACACTTGAAAATGAAAATATATTTGTAATGACGGAAAAAAGGGCGATGACGCAAGATATCCGTCCGCTTAAAATCGCAATACTAAATTTAATGCCCACTAAAATTACAACCGAAACCCAATTACTGCGTCTTTTGGGGAACTCACCGCTTCAGGTGGATATTGAACTGGTGAAAACCAAAAGCTATGAAAGCAAAAACACGCCAAAGGAGCATTTGTTGGCTTTTTATAAGGATTTTGACGACATTAAAGAGCAAAAATTTGACGGAATGATAATAACAGGCGCGCCGGTTGAAACAATGGAGTTTGAAAGGGTTGATTATTGGCAAGAGCTGACCGAGATAATGGATTGGACAACGAGCAATGTAACATCAACATTGCATATCTGCTGGGGAGCTCAAGCGGCGCTTTATCATCATTACGGCATAAAAAAGTATCCGCTTGGGCAAAAGCTTTTCGGTGTTTTTGAGCATAAGCCAAAACGCAAAACGAAAATGCTTATGCGCGGGTTTGATGATGTTTTTTATGCGCCGCATTCGCGTTACACCGAGGTTTTGGAAGACGAGGTGCGCGCTGTGCCTGAACTTGAGGTGCTGTCGGTATCTGATGAAGCGGGTGTTTATCTCGTTACATCAAAAGGCGGCAAACGCATTTTTATTATGGGGCATTGCGAGTATGATGATGTTACGCTAAGCCAGGAATATTATAGAGACTTGGATAAAGGCATGAATACCGCTATGCCGAAAAATTATTTTCCGCAAAACGACCCAAAGCGGCGTCCGAAAGATATTTGGCGCGCTCATGCAAATTTATTGTTCTCTAATTGGTTGAACTACCATGTTTATCAAGCAACTCCTTATGATTTGCGAAACATTAAATAATTGCGCCGCAAGATACCCCAAGAAAGGATGATTGTAAAATGGGTGATACAAAAAAAATATCGCTTGAGGTTATTAAAAGATTGCCGCGATATTACAGGTATTTGGGTGAACTTGGCAAAAGCAACATAACAAGGATATCATCTAAAGAGCTTAGTGAAAAAATGGATGTGACCGCATCGCAAATACGGCAAGACCTTAACTGTTTCGGCGGTTTCGGACAGCAGGGTTATGGATATAACGTTGAAAGCCTTTACAACTCCATCGGAGAAATTCTTGGGTTAAACCACGGACACAAAACAATTATTGTGGGTGCGGGGAATTTAGGTAAAGCGCTTGCCCTTTACAAGTCTTTTGAAAAAAGGGGTTTTAAACTTATCGGCATTTTTGATAACAGCAAAAGTAAAATAGGCACTTTTATAGGTAGGCATGAGGTTTTGGACATATGCACGGTTGAGGAATTTATCAAAAAAAACGAGCCGGAAATTGCCGTTATAGCTGTTCCGAAGGAAGCGGTGGGCGAAATTACAGCCCTTCTTTCAAAATGCAAAATAAAAGGCATTTTAAATTTTTCCTACACGGATATAAGCACTTTAAACGGTGTTGAGGTTGAAAATGTCCACATCAGCGACTCGCTTATGATGCTTTCTTATAAGATAAAGGATATTGAATAATGCGGCTTTTGTACATCTAAAAGCGTTAATGGAAAACGAACGGGGTGAAATTTTTTGAAAAGAATTTTTGAAAAGGTTTTTGGAACACACAGTTCCAGGGAATTAAAAAGAATAATGCCTATTGCAGAGCAGATATCAGAGCTGGAGGACGCAATAAAGGGGTTATCGGACGCCGAATTAAAAGCCAAAACGGCACACTTTAAAGAGCGTCTTGCAAAAGGTGAAACAACGGATGATATTTTGCCTGAAGCGTTTGCCGTTGTGCGTGAGGCATCATGGCGCGTTTTGGGTATGCGCCACTTTGATGTTCAGTTGGTGGGCGGCATAGTGCTTTATCAAGGCAGAATTGCCGAAATGAAAACGGGTGAAGGAAAAACGCTTGTTGCCACACTTCCGGCATATCTTGTTGCGCTTGAAGGAAGGGGCGTGCATATTATTACGGTAAATGACTACCTTGCAAAGCGTGACAGCGAGTGGATGGGAAAAATTTATAGTTTTCTTGGACTGTCGGTGGGGGTTATTGTTCACGGGCTTACAAATGACGAGCGCAGGCAGGCATACGCCGCAGACATTACTTACGGCACAAATAATGAATTTGGGTTTGACTATTTGCGCGACAACATGGTAATTTATAAAGAACAAAAAGTGCAGCGAGAGCATTATTTTTCTATCGTTGACGAGGTAGACAGCATTTTGGTTGACGAGGCGCGCACCCCGCTTATAATTTCCGGTGCGGGTGATAAATCAACTCTGCTGTATGAAACAGCCGATAAATTTGCACGGGGTTTACAGTTTATTAAAATTAAAGAAAGTGACGATAAACAGCTTGAAGAAAATGTAGAGGCTGATTATATAATCGATGAAAAGGCAAAAACCGCCACACTATCCGAGCGGGGCATTAAAAAGGCGGAAACCTTTTTTGGTATAGAAAATCTTTCCGACCCTGAAAACCTAACTATTTCGCACCATATCAACCAAGCAATTCGTGCCCGCGGCATCATGCACCGCGATAAAGATTATGTTGTTAAAAACGGAGAAGTAATAATAGTTGACGAGTTTACCGGGCGGCTTATGCTGGGCAGACGATACAGCGAAGGGTTGCATCAGGCGATTGAAGCAAAAGAAAAGGTTAAGGTTGAGCGAGAAAGTAAAACGCTTGCAACGATAACTTTTCAAAACTATTTCAGGCTTTATAAAAAACTTTCCGGCATGACCGGAACTGCGCTTACCGAGCAGGAGGAGTTTCAAGAAATTTACAAGCTTGATGTTGTTGAAATCCCCACAAACAAGCCGCTTATTCGTATGGATTTTCCCGATTCGGTATATAAAAACGAAAAGGGCAAGCAAGACGCAATAATAGAACAAATTAAAAAATGCCACAGCGTTGGGCAACCGGTGCTTGTGGGTACAATAACAATAGAAAAATCGGAAGAATTATCGGCGGCGCTCAAAAGAAACGGGATTGCTCATGAGGTTTTAAACGCAAAGTTTCACGAAAAGGAAGCCGAAATAGTTGCGCAGGCGGGTAAAAAGGGTGCAGTCACCATCGCAACAAACATGGCAGGACGAGGCACGGACATTACATTGGGCGGCAATGCGGAATTTATGGCGAAGCATGAAATGGCAAGGCAAGGGTTTGAGTCGTTTTTGATTAACGAGGCAACAAGCCATGCCGATACGGATAACGAGGATATATTAAATGCCCGAAAGGTGTTTAGCGAGTTATACGAAAAATTTAAGCCGGCTGTTGATTTGGAGCATCAAGATGTTATTGCGGCGGGCGGGCTGTTTATTTTAGGAACGGAGCGACATGAAAGCAGACGAATTGATAACCAGCTTAGAGGTCGAAGCGGAAGGCAAGGGGATATTGGCGCATCAAAGTTTTTTATCTCACTTGAAGATGATTTAATGCGTCTTTTCGGCTCGGAGCGGCTAACCAATATTGTTGAAGCCCTTGGGTTGGAAGAAGACCAGCCAATTGAACATAAAATGCTTTCAAATGCAATTGAAAGCGCGCAAAAAAGGGTAGAGGGCAGAAACTTCGACATCAGAAAACATGTTTTGCAGTATGACGATGTTATGAACCAACAGCGCGAGCTGATTTATGCACAGCGAAGTATGGTTTTGGAAGGCGAAAATTTAAAAAGCTATATATTGTCTATGGTTGATAGCGTTGCCCAAAAGGTTGTAAACAGCACGGTGGGGGATAGCCGTCACCCGGAGGAATATTCATGGGAAACATTTGAACTTTTAATGCTTGAGCATTTTGGGATTGCGATGCCCATGGATGAGCAAAAACGAAAAGAAACGGATTCTGAAGAATTATTGCGGCTTGTTACCGATTCTGCTCATAGCTTGTATGAAAAAAAGGAACAGGAGTTTGGCGAGGAGTCAATGCGCGAGTTGGAGCGGGTTATCCTGCTGCAAGTGGTTGACAGCAAATGGATGGACCATATCGATGCAATGGACCAACTCCGTACAGGAATCGGGCTTAGGGCGTACGCGCAGCATGACCCTGTTATTGAGTATAAATTCGAGGGCATGGATATGTTTGATGAAATGATAGCCTCAATTAAGGAAGACACCATAAAGCATGCATTCCACGCTCGCATTAATAAAGAAATAAGGCGAGAGCAGGTTGCACAGCCTATCACTGCATCGCACGGCAAAGAAGAAGTTAAAAGAAAGCCTGTAACAAAAGCCAAAAAGGTTGGAAGAAATGACCCATGCCCATGCGGCAGCGGTAAAAAATATAAAAAATGTTGCGGACAGTAACAAAATAGGGGTGAAAATATGTTGGAATTTGAGCAGTACCGTCTTTCGCTTGACGGAATTCAAAAAGAAATATATGAATTGAGGGATTCACTTTGACATCGCAGGTGTTATGGCTGAAATAAAGCGGCTTGACAAGCAGTCAACGGAAGCGGATTTTTATTCGGACATGGAGAATGCGCAAAAGGTTATGCAAAAAATAAAGCAGCTTGGCGATAAAAAAGAACGCTTTGACGGCTTGCAGCGAAGCTTTGACGACTTGCACACATTGGTTCACTTGGGGATAGAGATGGAGGATACCTCGGTTTTGGCCGAGGTTGCGCAAGGGCATGGCGAGCTGACGGCGTTGCTTGAAAAAACGCGCCTTGAAACGCTGCTTTCAGGCACATATGACAAAAATAACGCTATCGTTACAATACATTCGGGGGCAGGCGGCACAGAATCGCAGGATTGGGCGCAAATGCTGCTTAGAATGTATACGCATTGGTCGGAGCGCAGCGGCTTTTCCGTTGAAATGCTTGATTTGCTTGACGGGGAAGAAGCGGGGATTAAAAGCGCAACCCTGCTGATTAAAGGGCTAAACGCATACGGCTACACAAGGGCTGAAAGGGGAATACACCGCCTTGTCAGAATTTCGCCGTTTGATTCGTCCGGCAGACGGCACACGTCTTTTGCGTCAATCGATACAATGCCGGAAATAGACGATGATATTGAAGTGAGTATAAATCCCGATGACTTAAGGGTAGACACATACCGCGCAAGCGGCGCGGGCGGGCAGCATGTAAACAAAACGGACAGCGCCATACGAATAACTCATTTGCCCACTGGGATTGTGGTTTCATGTCAAAATGAACGCTCACAGCACAAAAACAGAGAAACGGCAATGAAGATGCTAAAATCAAAGCTTATACAGCTTGCGGAGCAACAGCATAAAGAAAAAATTGAAGATTTAAAGGGCGTTCAAAAGGACATAGCGTGGGGCAGTCAAATCCGTTCATATGTGTTTCACCCGTACAACATGGTTAAGGACCATCGTACAGGCTTTGAAACGGGCAACATAACCGCCGTTATGGACGGCGAAATTGACGGGTTTATAAATGCGTATCTCAAGGCGGCGGCTTTAGGGCAAATAAAAGAAGGTGCTAAATAGTCGATTGCGCAGCATTTTAAAAAAGCACAGACGAAAGAGGGAGGCCGGTCATTTTGTTTGATAAATTATCTTTTTTGGAAGAACGCTATAATAAGCTTTGCAGCGAGATAAGCGACCCTGCCGTTATTGCCGACCAGCAGAAATTTCGCACCTTATGCAAGGAACAATCCGATATTTTGCCTATTGTTGAGCAGTATAAGCTATACAAAGAGCAGCAGCAAAGGGTTGACGAGGCAAAACAAATGCTTGATGAAACATTGGATAAGGAATTTAGAGAGCTTGTGCAATCGGAATATGACGAGGGCAGGGAAAAATTAGAGCAGCACCAAGAACAGCTTAGGGTTTTACTTTTACCGAAAGACCCAAACGATGAAAAGAGCGTAATTGTAGAAATACGCGGCGGCGCGGGCGGCGATGAGGCGGCTCTTTTTGCGGGCGATTTGTTCAGAATGTATTCAATGTACGCCGAAACAAGGCATTGGGGCGTTGAAATGCTTAATTTAAACGCCACCGAGTTGGGCGGGATAAAAGAAATATCATTCGGAATAAACGGAAAGGGCGCATACAGCAGGCTAAAATATGAGAGCGGCGTGCATCGCGTTCAGCGCATTCCGTCCACCGAAAGCGGCGGGAGAATTCACACTTCTACCGTAACTGTTGCGGTTCTTCCGGAGGTGGAGGAGGTTGAAATTGATATTGGCGCAAACGACCTTAGAATTGATGTTTTTCGCGCGGGCGGTCCGGGCGGGCAGTATGTGAACACAACAGATTCCGCGGTGCGGATAACGCACATACCGACCGGGCTTGTTGTTTCGTGTCAAGATGAAAAATCACAGCATAAAAATAAGGAAAAAGCAATGAAAATTTTGCGTTCACGGCTGTATGATGTTTTGCAAGAACAGCAAAACGCTGAAATTGCAAAACAACGCAAAAGCCAAGTGGGAACAGGTGACAGAAGTGAGCGAATACGTACGTATAATTATCCGCAAGGCAGGGTGAGCGACCATAGAATCGGCTTGACATTGCATAAGCTTGATGCGGTGTTAAACGGAGAGATGGACGAATTGATAAACGCCTTGATAACCCATTATCAAGCGGAAAAATTAAAAAATAATTCATAAATATAAAAACGAAAGGAAAAACAACGGGATTTGAATACTATACTGCTTACTGCTACCGATGACGATATATCGTATGCCGCCGAATTATTAAAAAGCGGAAAACTTGTTGCATTCCCAACCGAAACGGTTTATGGGCTTGGGGCAAATGCGATGGATAAAAAAGCGGTTGAAAAAATTTTTACGGCAAAAGGGCGTCCAATCGACAACCCTTTTATCGTTCATATTGCTTCTCTTGACATTTTGCCGAACTTAGTGCAAACTGTTCCCGAAACCGCACGCAGGCTTATTGATTTGTTTTGGCCGGGTCCGCTTACGATAGTTTTGAAAAAGAACCCCCAAATTCCCGATGCTGCGACTGCGGGGTTGGATAGCGTGGGTATTCGTATGCCAAAAAATGATGTTGCGCTAAGGCTTTTAAAAGGGTGCGGCATTCCGATAGCGGCGCCGAGCGCGAATGCTTCCGGCAGACCAAGCCCAACCCTTGCAAGCCATGTTATGGATGATTTAAGCGGCAAAATTGACGCTGTTTTAGATGGCGGCGCTTGCGATGTCGGCTTGGAATCAACGGTAATTGATTTAACGGGTGATGTGCCTGTTTTGCTTCGCCCGGGCGGGATAACGGCTGAGCAGCTTTGCGAAGCGATTGGGGATGTGCGCCATCGGTTTGAATTTATACCGGGTACGGTTCCGCGCTCGCCCGGTGTCAAGTATAAGCATTATGCGCCCAATTCGCCTGTTATTATTGTTAAAGGGCAGTTTCAAAGGTATGTCGAACAGCATGCGGAGCGATATAAAAAGCCGGGCGTTATAACATATGAAACGGTGCAATTTCCAAAAAACTGCATAGTTAAAAATTTGGGCCAAAGCCCATCGGAGCACGCGGCAAACCTTTTTTCTCATATTCGTTATTTGGATAACGAAAAGGTCGATATTATTTTTGCACAGGATATAGAAGGCGAGGGCTTGGGCGTTGCGTTGCGAAATCGCTTATACAAGGCTGCCGATAATCACATTGTGCAGGGATAGCATCCCACGGGGATAGCATCCCAAAGGATAGCACCCCAAATGTATTTATCAAAATGAGGGCTGATAGTAAATGAAAATTTTGGTTGTATGCACAGGAAACACATGCAGAAGCCCGATAGCGGAGGGGCTTTTGAAAAAGGCGTTACACCGATATATTGCGTCAGAACATAACGTATCATCAGCGGGCATTTTTGCATTGCAAGGCAGCGGGGCAAGCGAAAATGCTATTTTGGCAGCGCAAGAAAAGGGCGTTGATTTATCAAAACACTTTGCCCGACAGCTGACAAAAGAGCTTATTTCAGGCAGCGATTTAATCCTTTGCATGACATTGCAACACAAGGATGCTATAAACAGCGAAAATTGCTACACGCTGGGAGAGTATGCGGGCAGCGGCGGGGAAGTTTCCGACCCTTTCGGCGGGGACATCGAAAGCTATCGCCGCTGTGCAGAGCAAATGGAAGCCTTGATTGAAAAGATAGCGGAGAAAATTGCAAATGATGATAACACCGTTTAGGGCAAAGCATTTGGAAAAGCTGGCAAAATTGGAAATTGAGTGTTTTGACCGGCCGTGGAGCTTAAATATGTTTGAAAGGGAATTAAGAAACCCCTTTGCACATTACTTTGTTGCATTAAAAGAAGATAAAGTTATCGGCTACGGCGGAATGTGGGCGGTAGCAGGGGAAGGGCATATTACAAATATTGCGGTTTCCCCCCAGTATAGGCGAAACGGGTTAGGCAGGTTGTTGCTGCAAAAATTATTAAAAAAAGCAGAAACGCTTGACCTTGATGTTTTGATGTTAGAGGTGAGGGTGTCGAATACGGCTGCAATAAGTTTATACCATAGCATGGGCTTTTTTGCCGTCGGTAGCAGGAAAAATTATTATTACGGAAACGAAGATGCTCTTTTGATGAATTTAACGATAAAATAGATTAAATCCGCACAGGTTGGAATGCTTGCCATCGGCGGCATAACTGCATCTGATGCGGATTTATGCAAGGAAGGAATGAAGGCAAAATATGCAGCATATACTTGCAGTAGAGTCGTCCTGTGATGAAACGGCAGCCTCTGTTATGTGCTATGATGGGACTTTTAATGTAAAATCGAACATTATAGCATCACAAATAGACATTCATAAGGTTTATGGCGGCGTGGTGCCCGAAATAGCGTCACGCAAGCATATAGAATGCATTTCCCAAGTTGTAGAACAGGCGGTTGACAAAGCCGGGGTCAGCCTAAAGGATATTGATGCCGTTGCGGTTACTTACGCGCCCGGGTTGGTCGGCGCATTGCTGGTGGGCGTTAATTATGCGAAATCATTGGCATACGCATTAAAAAAGCCGCTTGTTGCGGTTCATCACATAGAGGCGCATATTGCGGCAAATTACATTGAATCGCCCCGGTTAAAGCCACCTTTTATATGCCTTGTTGCATCAGGCGGTCATTGCACAATAGCGCTTGCCAAAAGCTATACCGAATATACAGCTCTTGCACGCACAAGAGATGACGCACCGGGTGAGGCGTTTGATAAAATCGCAAAAGCGCTTGACCTTGGTTATCCCGGCGGTCCTGCCATAGAGCAGGCGGCGAAAAAGGGGGACAGCGCCGCTTTTAAGTTCCCGCAGGTTACATTTAACGATTCGTTTGATTTTAGCTTTAGCGGCGTTAAAACAGCGGTTATAAACACATTGCATAAATATAGGCAAAAAAATGAGCAAATACCGATTTCCGACATTGCCGCTTCTTTTCAATATGCGGTTTGTGAGGTGTTGTCTAAACGGTTGTGCGAATGTGCACAGCATTTTGACATTAAAAATATTGCGCTTGCCGGCGGGGTTGCTTCAAATTCGTTGTTAAGGCAAATGATTGAGGATGGCGCAAAGGCAGAAGGCTTGAATTTTTACTGTCCAAAACCGTTACATTGCACCGATAACGCTGCTATGACAGCCATACGAGGGTTTTATGACCATTTGCTAAAGCGTTATGCGGGAAACGACCTAAACGCAGTAGCCACGCGGGAAATAGGGACTTTAATTTAATGGTATGACCACACTTTTTTGCGTTATGTAAACTTGCAATACTAACATGTAATTATATGTAAGCCGTCAAAACCGCATTGTTACTTTTGTTGAAAAACAGATTTTAGCATACCAAATATGGGGGCTTGCCTGTTGATAACTTTGTTGACAATGTGGAATACCCAACCGCAAAGGGCAATATGTTACAGAATTATGTCAAACAAACTGGGGTAATATGGTAGGCTTGGGATATATATGGGCGAAAAAAAGGGGGAAATATGCTTGGCATATAAAAATAAACAATCATTTTTGTACGGGGCAATGGTGCTTGTAGCTGCAAGTTTTTTGGTTAAAATATTGGGGGCAATATTTAAAATTCCTTTAGCCGTTTTGATAAAAGTAGATGGCATGGGGCTTTTTAACACTTCATACACCCTTTATACTTTTTTTGTGCTTGCGGCAAAAGGCTTTTCTATCGCTGTTTCAAAAATGGTTTCAGAAAGCGCTGCATTGGAAAAAAGGCGTGAAGCGGATAAAATTTTTTATGTTTCGTTTGTTGTGCTTGGCATATTGGGTGCGGCAGGGTCGGCGCTGCTATATTTTAACGCACAAAATTTTTCTTCAATGTTTGGAAATACAAGGGCGAGCATGTGCATAAGGGCAATTGCGCCTTCGGTGTTGTTTGTAACACTTGTTTCGGCTTTGCGGGGGTATTTTCAAGGTATGCAAAATATGTATCCCACCGCATTTTCAGAGGTTATAGAGGCGCTTGGAAAATTAGTTATAGGAATGGCGCTTGCGCTTTTGTTTATTAGATCCAGCATTGAACAGGCGGCTGCAGGGGCAGTTTTAGGGGTTACTGCCAGCACACTTTTGGGTCTTTTATTTATTGCAATAGTTTTTATAGCAAGTAAAAGAAAATTTGAAAAAGGCGCCGGCGGAAAAGTACGGGGAGCTCGCAGCATTATAAAACAACTTTTGATAATATCGCTGCCGATAACAATAGGCGCATCTGTTGCAAGCCTTGCCAATATTGTGGATGTGATGACGATTATGAACCGTCTGCAAACAATTGCACGGGTAACGCCGGAGTTCGTTATTAAGTATCAAAGCATAATAGGTGGCTCTTTTGACGGCAGAATAAACGAAGAGCTTGCAAATAAACTTTACGGCTTATACTCGGGGTACGCCGTGCTGTTATTTAATTTGCCCCTCACAATGATTGTGGCGCTTTCAACCAGCGTTTTGCCTGCCATATCATCTGCAATAACCCGCCGTGACAGTAAAGGCGCGCAAACGATAACGAAAAGCGCAATACGCATAACAATTTTATTTTCCCTGCCGTGCGCTGTGGGGCTATGCGTGCTTGCCGCCCCTGTTTTAAACCTTGTTTTTAGTAATTCGCTTGCCGCAGATTTACTGCGCACCATATCGATAGCAATTGTTTTTGTGTCGCTCGTTCAGGTAACAAATGCAATTTTGCAGGCGTATGGTAAAATGCACATCCCGGTAATTAATATGTTAATAGGCGTTGTTGTAAAGGCGGCGCTAAACTATTATCTTATTTCAATTCCGTCAATTAACATCGACGGCGCGCCGATAGGCACGCTTGCATGCTATTTTTTAATTGCGGCGCTTAATATTGCTTACATTATAAGGCTTACAAAAGCTAAATTCGGGGTGCTGGATTATATTGTTAAACCGCTTTTTTCTGCGTTGTGCATGGCAGTTGCGGTTTCATTTTCTTTAAATGTTATGGGGCGGGCAGGCATCGGCGACAAGATTGCCGTATTGCCTGTGATTGCGGTAGGCGCCATCGTTTATATAATATTTATTTTTTTAACCGGCGCTGTTACAAAGGCAGATATTGAAATGATGCCCAGGGGCGAGCAGTTTTCTCGCTTATTGCAAAAAATTCATCTGTTAAGGAGGGAAAATTAAAAATATATGAGGCTTGATAAATTCTTAAAGGTTTCCAGAATAATTAAACGAAGAACGGTAGCAAATGAGGCGTGTGATGCAGGAAGGGTAAGTCTAAACGGCAAAACGGCGAAAGCGGGCGCTGAGGTCAAAGCAGGCGATATTTTAGAAATACGCTTTGGCGATAAGCTTTTTAGGGCAGAAATTTTAGAAGTTTTAGAGCATGTATCAAAACAGCAGGCATCGGAGTTATATAAGGTAATATAGAATATTTGGGTAATAATTTTGCGCCATCCTTCATATTATTATACGAGTAATCAAGTGCAAAGGTTTAAAATCTCGGCAATGAAAGGTGGTTATAACTGTGGAGGATACCGCAAGGGGCAATGTTATTATCGAAGACAGAATAAAACTCACGGTAACGGGTGTAATTGATGTTGACAGCTTTGATAATGAAAACATTATATTAATAACAGAGCTTGGAATGCTTATTGTGGCGGGGGAAAATTTTCGTATTAACAAGTTGAATGTTGATGTGGGTGAAATAGTGATTGAGGGAGAAATAGACGCTCTTACATACAAAGACAACTATGGAAGCAGAAACAAGGGCGGCTTTTTGTCTAAAATGTTCAAGTAGGTGATGGCTTGAACATTTCGGTTGGCAATCAACTGTTTATATTTGCCGCATGCGGCGTATGCGGCGTTGTGATAGCTTTTGTATTTGATGTTTTTAGGATAATCAGGCGCTTTATTCGCACAAGCGTTGCCGCCGCAATGGTGCAGGACGCTGTGTATTGGATAATCGCGGTTGCCGTATTTTTTATATTTATACAGGGTTTAAACAGCGGTGAGTTAAGGTTGTTTGAATTTTTAGCTTTGCTTGCCGGAACTTTTTTTTATTTTATGCTGATAAGCGCGCTGGTAATCAAAATATCAATCTTTATTATAAGTTTTATAATAAAGATTGTTACCGCGGTTTTAAAAGTGGCGCTGTGGCCCGTTATATTTGTTTTTAAGCTTATCGGGAAACCGCTTTTTATTGTTTTTACCATTGGTAAAAGAAAAGGCAGCAAGATTATTCGCAAAATTTCTCAGGATTTATTGAGTTTTAACAAATTTCGCAAAAGAATTTAGAAAAAGCTATTTACATTTAATGAATAAAGATGTATAATGATAAAAAAAGAAGCGTTTGCGGAGGATACCAATGGGTAAGGCATATCCCCCTGAAAACAAAAAACGGAAACTTAAAAACAACAAGTTGAGGTTTGTTGTTATTTTTGCTATACTCATATATGTGTTATGGGTGGTTATTACGCAGCAGGTTGAAATTGAAGGCAAAAAGAAAACAATAAACCAAATAAAAAGTCAAATAGCTGCTCAACAGCAAATAAAACAACAGCTTGATAAAAAGATGGAAAAAGCCAGCTCAAAAGAATATCTTGAACAGGCGGCACGAGAGCGGCTTGGGTTTGCACGCCCGGATGAAATAATTTTTTATGATGCAGCGCTTAAAAAATGATAGGCAAGGTGTTAGGCAGTTTTATGAAATCGCTTAGCATGTTATAAACAATAACTTAAACGCTTTAAGGAGGAAATTTTAAAGGCATGGAAGTAGAAATCGGCAGTATTGTTGAAGGAAAGGTTACCGGCATAACTAAATTCGGGGCATTTGTTCAACTCGAAAACGGCAAGACGGGGCTTGTTCACATTTCTGAAGTTGCATTGGATTATGTAAAAGACATAAACGAACATCTCAAGCCCGATGAGGTTGTCAGGGTTAAGGTTATTTCGGTTGACGAAAAAGGGAAGGTAAGCCTTTCGATTAAAAAGGTTGCAGAGGAGGAAAAACGCAGGGCGGGGCGCAGGCCGGAAGAAGTTGATTTTTCGGCAAAGCCGATTAAAAATGAAATGTCTTTTGAAGATAAAATAAAGATGTTTATGCAAGACAGCGACGAAAAAATATCGTCGTTGCGCCGCAATAGCGACCCTAAAAGAAGGGGCAGCTACCGTCGCTCATCTTCAGCGAATATATAATGCAATTAGGTATATTGCTTGTGTCGGTCAAGGCTTATATTACGCCTGCTTATTGATTGCCCATATTATAGGGCTAACTTTTGCGGGCTCTAATTATTGTTGAAAGCTTAGCGTCTTTTCCCTCATTTTAACATTTAGTACAAGCCCAAGCGCCATAAAGTTTGTAACGAGGGAAGAACCGCCATAGCTTATAAAAGGCAGGGGAATTCCGGTTACGGGAGTAATTCCGATTGTCATTCCTATATTTTCGAAGGCATGAAAAAGCCACATAGCCGCAATTCCAACGCATATATATGTGCCTAAAGGGTTTTTTGCCTTTTTACCTATGAGAATGCACCTTACAATTAATGTTATCATTAATGTTAATATAATTGCGCAACCAATTAAACCTGTTTCCTCACCTATAACGGCATAAATAAAATCCGTTTGTTTTTCCGGCAAAATTCCAAGCTGTGTTTGGATGCCTTTTAAAAATCCCTTGCCGAGCAGCTGCCCCGAGCCGATTGCGATTTTGCTCTGCATAACATGATAACCATAGGTTGTTGGGGCGGATTCGGGGTTTAAAAATGCAAAGAACCTGTTTTTTTGATACTGCGAAAGGAAAAAGAACCAGGCGCAAACCGATACGATTGACAGGGCGCCTCCTGAAACCATAAGGTATCGCCAATCAATCCCCGCAATAAACACCATCAGTATGAAAATGAATATATATACAAAAACGGTGCCCATGTCGGGTTGAAGCATAATTAAAACCACAGGCGCGCACAGGTGTAAAAGCAGCAGAAAAATATTTTTAATATAATTTATATCGCTATCAATGCGTGAAAGATGTGTTGACATTGTAATAATGAAAAAGACTTTTGTGATTTCGGCAGGCTGTATACCAATCCCCCAAAAACGAATCCATCCTTGTGTTCCCGTGCTTTCGCTGCCTGTGCCTATAAGCAAAACTAAAATTAGTAACAGCACAGAGCCTGCGGCAGCCAACGGCCAAGCGTGTGAAATATCCTCATAGTCTATTTTTGTTATAACATACATTATAACAAGACCCAAAATTAGCGCGCCGCTTTGCACAAAAATAAATTTAAAGTTGGATTCAAAGCTTTTTGTCGCACTATAAATAAACACAATACCCAAAAGAGATGCGATTAGCGCCGTGGCAATTAGGGTTATGTCGTACTTTTTTATTGTTTGAGTAAAAGCAGTCATTACATCACCATTTTAAAATGATTAAACCATAAACTTCGTATTTGCCGCCGTTGGCGTAATGTTGTTTATGGCGAAATTTGCTTGCATTTATTATAGCACACTTAAAAGTTTAAAACAAGCCGCCAAAACATAAAAAGCAACTGACGCAAAACACATTTAAGGTCTGCCAATGTTAATTTATAATTATATAGCATTGCAAGCCGGAAGGGCTGATGGTTACAAAAATGGGTAAAAGATTGTTTAAAGTTCGATTGTTTGGTTTTAAAAAGCAAGATGTTATTAAGTATCTTGACGAAATAACAGATGATTTTACCGCAAAGCTTAATACCGCACAAAGCAAGACAGAATTGGTTGAAAAGGAGCTGGCAAAATCAAAGCAATATACAGATGAGCTTTTTGCCGAAATCGAAAAGCTGAAAAAAGAAAAGCAAGAAGCTGTTTTAAAAGTTTCCGAGGCAGAGCGCGATGCCCGTCTAATCATAGAGGATGCCAAAGAAATTGCAGCAGAAGAAAAAACAAGAATCGAAACAGAAATAGCGGCTAAAAGAAAAGAACTTTATCAGCTAAAGCGTAGGGCGGTAAGTTTCAAGAAACAGGTAATCGCATCGGCCAAACGATTTTCTTCGGATATAACGGAGGATATTTAGGGGTGGATGCAAAATATCATTTGGAACTTAAAAATCCCTTGCATTTTATTAATGCTTGTGCTATAATGATTTTGTTTCATTAAGGAGGGAAAATATATGTCAACCACGCTTATTACAGTACTGCATATTATTGTTGCAATCGTTTTAATAGCTATTGTACTTTTACAATCGGGGAAATCATACGGGCTATCCGGCTCAATCGCAGGCGGCGCCGAAACATTTTTCGGGAAGAATAAAGGCCGCACGCTTGATTCATTGCTTAACAAGCTGACAACAGCAGTTGCGGTGATATTTCTTATCACATCAATCGTGTTGGTGTTTATTTAAACGCTTTGCCGCCGGATGATGGCGGCTTTTTTCACTTTATGATACTAAATCACATTAACATCCTGAAGGGAGACGGAATTTTACGAACTTTAACGAATTTTTAAAGCAATACGGTTTGCCGCGAGGGTTTTCCCTTGCGGTAAAAGATGAGGTTGGCGGCATACCTAATAAAATAGCCGAGAAAGAATTAAAAGGAAGAACTGACCTTACAGATAAGGTAGTAGTGACGATTGACGGCGAGGATGCAAAAGATTTTGATGATGCGATAAGCATTGAAATGCTGGAAAATAAAAACTATATGTTGGGCGTTCATATCGCAGATGTAAGCTATTTTGTAGAAGAAAACAGCGAGCTTGACAAAGAGGCGTTTAGCAGGGGAACAAGCGTGTATTTGATTGATAATGTTGTTCCTATGCTGCCGGAAAAGCTTTCAAATAAGCTGTGCAGCTTAATGCCGAACAAGCTAAGGCTTACAATATCATGCTTTATGGAGGTAAGCGGCAGCGGCGAGGTTGTAAATTATAGCTTTTGTGAGTCTTTTATAAAAAGCAGCGCAAGGATGACATATTCAAAGGTTGCGGAAATATTAAACGGCGATATGGCATCGCGCGATGAATATAATAGCTTTGTTCCTGTTTTTGAGCTTATGCGGGAACTTGCCATGATTTTGCGTGATAAACGAATGGAACGGGGCAGCATAGACTTTGACTTTCCCGAGCCCAAGGTAATAGTAGATGAGTCAGGCGCTCCAACAGATATTGTAATTAACGAAAACTCGGTTTCGACCAAAATAATCGAAGAATTTATGCTTGCGGCAAACGAAACTGTCGCCAAGTATATAGGGGGGCTGGGGCTTCCCCTTGTGTATCGGGTGCATGAAAAGCCAAACAGCGAAAAAATTGAACAATTTGCGGTTTTGGTGCGCAATATGAATTATAAATTTAAAACCGGCAAAGAGGTAAGCCCTAAAGAGATGCAGCGGCTTTTGTTTAAAATTAAAGGGACACCGCAGCAAACCATAATAACCGCCGTTGCGTTGCGTTCCCTTATGAAAGCAAGGTATAGCGAGGAAAACTTAGGGCATTTTGGTCTTGCGGCAACATCCTATTGTCATTTTACGGCGCCGATAAGGCGGTATCCTGACCTTATAGTACACCGCATTTTACGGCACGCAATTCGCAGAACATTCAACAAAAAGCTGATTGCGCATTTTGAAAACATTGCCGAGGAGGCTGCAAGGCAATCATCCGAAACGGAAATAGCTGCAGTTGAGGCGGAGCGCGAGTGGGTCGGCTATAAAATGTGTGAGTTTATGAAAGACAAGGTAGGGCAAAATTTCAAAGCTTTTGTTTCATCTGTAACATCTTTTGGTCTGTTTGTTCAACTGCCTTCTACCGTTGAGGGGCTTATTAAAATGTCCGATTTGGATGATGATTACTATGAATATGATGAGGCTTCCCTATCCCTTACCGGAAGGCGTACCGGCAAAAAATACTCTATGGGGCAACAGCTTGATGTTTGTCTTGCAAAAGTGTCAGAGGAGCTGCGGCAAATAGATTTTGTTCTTGCGACAGAAGAACAAAAAGAGGTGAAGGGCAAAAATGGTAAAGCGTCAAAGCGAAAATACAAAAAGGACCGTAAAAACGGTCGTTCAAAACAAAAAAGCAAGGCATGATTTTTTTGTTGAAGAAGTTTTTGAGGCGGGAATTGAACTTTTCGGCACAGAGGTTAAAAGTATCCGCCAAGGCAAGGTGAATTTAAAAGACAGTTATGCAGCGGTTGATAAGGGCGAGCTTTTTGTCAAAGGAATGCATATAAGCCCATATGAAAAGGGGAATATATATAATAAAGACCCATTAAGAGAGCGCCGATTGCTACTGCATAAAAAAGAGATAAACAAACTTTTTGGGCTTTCGATGCAGCAGGGATATTCCATCATACCGCTTAGGGTATATTTCAAAGGGCACAGGGTTAAAATAGAGATAGCGCTTGCAAAGGGTAAAAAGCTTTACGATAAGCGTGAAGATAGTGCAAAGAGGGATGCCAAAATAGCAATTGAAAGAACATTAAAGGACAAATTGCGTTAATATGGGGGCGAAACGGTTTCGACGGGGGCATTTAAACAAAACCGGCGGATAGCGGTGGAAATCGCTTTAAAAGTTCCAAACTTTAAATTAAAAGCTAACGATAATTTAGCATACGCTGCCTAATATAGGGTAGCCGTTCTTACCGAGAGGACCACGGCTTGGATAAGAGCGTCACTTAGTGGTGAATGTGAGGCGCCTAAGCTTTGCAGCGCCCATGAAAAATGAAGCTACCAAATTTTAAAGCTTGTTTGTGTGCTTTATAATGAGGGAATGTTAAACACAAAATATGTCCGTAGAAGGTTTTGCGGCGTGTTTTCGGACGGGGGTTCAACTCCCCCCGCCTCCACCACATCAGTATCACAAAATGATACAAGCGAAAAGTCCACTGTTTGTGGGCTTTTCTGCGTTTTAGGTATTTTTGTAAAGTGGCTTTTTGCAATTTCCCTCTTGCCTTATGGGCAGGGGGGTATGCACTTTTTGGCAAAACAAATTCCCATGACCCCCCTATGAAAAACGGTTATAGCGCAACATTTACCGTTTGCCCTGTTCTAAAGATAAACTTAAAGTTCTTTTTATGAATTATAACCGATTCGATTAATAAGTTCCAAAGCGGCTCATCAAATGCGGAAAGCGCATTCTCTTGTGACTTTAAAACATTAATAAATTCCCCGCATCGTATTTTTCGGGCAGCCACTTCGTTTTCCTTGTTTTCTAAGCTTTCAATTTCGGCAATAGCTGTCTTGTATTTCTCTGAAAGAGCATCGTATTGGCAGCGATATTCTTCTTGATTCATTGCTGTTTTGGAGTTTCGGTCAATGAGTGCCTTTGTTTTAAGGTGGATAATTTCCAATTCGTCATATAACTTTTTAATCGCCGTTTCGGTTTTATTCTTTGATAAAGTTTCATTTATAACCGCCTCAAGAGTATTTACAACTTCATCTTTACAATCAAAAATTTGATTGAATGCAATGATAAAAGCTGATTTAATATCTTCTTCATTGAGGTGCGGTAAGTCACAGCTTTTGTTGCCCTTGGATTTATATTTATCATTACATCGCCATATATACCTTTCGTATTTGCTGCCCGAATGCCAAACCTTCCGTCCGAAAAAACCGCTGCATTCACTGCATACAATTCGCCCTCCAAAAGGGCTGTCAGTGCATATACGATTATTTGTGCGAACTTGCCTTCGCCTTGCAAACTCCGCTTGTGCCAGTTTGAAAACATCACTGCTGACAATGGCAGGATGAGAATTTTCAACATAATATTGAGGCAGGACACCATTGTTTTTAACAACCTTTTTGGAGAGAAAATCTGCAACATACCCTTTTTGCAGAAGTGCATCCCCTTGATATTTTTCGTTTTGGAGCATAGATGTAATGGTTCTTGTGTACCATTTCTGACCACCGCCGGGTGCAAGAATGCCTTTATTTTCGAGATAACGTTTTATAGCGCCTTCTGTTTTTCCCTCGATAAATAATTTGAAAATTAGTCTTACGGTTTTGGCTTCATCTTCATTTATAACAATGTTTCCGTCGCCGTCTTTATCAAATCCCAAGAAACGGCTAATAGGAATAAAAACCTCGCCATCTGCATAGCGTTTCCGCTTTCCCCAAGCCACGTTTTCCGAAAGACAACGGATTTCATCCTGTGCCAGGGCGGCAAGGATGGTGAGCAGAACCTCACCTTTGGAATCAAGGGTGTTAATGTTTTGATTTTCAAAGTACACGCCTATCCCTTTATCCTTCAGCTGACGGACATAAGTAAGGGTATCAAGTGTGTTGCGGGCAAAACGGCTGATTGCCTTGGTGACGATAAAATCTATTTTGCCGTCCATGGCGTCGTTTATCATCTCGTTAAACCCATCCCGTTTTTTTGCCGAAGTCCCTGTTATACCCTCGTCTGCATATACCCGCACATACTCCCATTCGGGGTTTTGGCGGATATAGTTTTCATAATAATTGCACTGTGCCTCATACGAGCCTTGCTGTTCCTCACTGTCGGTACTGACCCTTGCATATGCCGCCACACGCAGGCGTTGATAAGAATTGATAGTGTTTTCGGTTAATATATTTTTCTTGGCAGGGATTACGGTTAGCTTTTTTGCTGCTGTTGGCATGACGCATTCCTCCTTTCCAAAGCCTTCTGCCTGGCTTTTTCTTTCATTTCGGGTGTCCATGATTCGCTGCGGGAGCGGTCTTTCCATGTTGTGTCAACCGTTTCACCATCAGTAAATTCAACTATGATGCGATTGTTTGGATATGCTGTAATCTTCTTAAAATCTCTATTGCCGACAATGTTACTTAGAATTATTTCTGGAATTTGCTTTGCACTGCAATGCTTTTTTCCATCTTCAAGATACTTTCCGCATTGCCAGCTTATGTTCTTTGCATTCGTTCGCCTTTTAAAATAGTGATCGCAAATACCGCATAAAATTTTACTCGAAAAAATATATGATTTTTGCGGCTCATTTGTGGCTTTAAATTTTATGGCACGGTTTTTTAGTTCGATTTGCACTGCTTCAAATGTCTCACGGTCGACAATTCCGATATGGTTATCATGCACATAAATTTGTTTTTTCTCACCACGGTTAATTATTTTTTGTTTGTTGATATGGTTATCCACATAGGATTTTTGCAGGAGTAAATCACCAACCATACGCTCGTTGGATAAAATATAACGAACACGGTTTTGTGTAAGACCTGTTTCCCTCGATAATGTCATAATTCCCGCACCCTCAAGGTAGCGTGTGAAAATACTGCGTATTACTTCAGCTTCCTCGGGAACAATTTCAAAATCTCCGTCAGGCTTTCGTCTGTAACCATACAGCCTTTGTTGGCACATGGGCATTTCGCCCTTTTCAAACTGTCGCTTGATTCGCCACTTGCAGTCCTCGCTGACATTGTAGCTTTGTTCCTGTGCAAAAGCAGAAAGGACGGTAAGCATCAGCTCACCGCCCTCGGATAGTGTGTCTATGTTCTCTTCTTCAAAATATACGGATATGCCTTTTTCTCTGAGCTTTCGCACATACTCTAATGTGGTTACGGTGTTCCGAGCAAAACGGCTGATTGCTTTTGTGATGACCATATCAACAAGTCCTGCCTCACAATCCGTCATAAGCCGCTGAAACTCCGGGCGGTCTTGCTTTGTTCCCGTTAGTGCCTCGTCTGCATAAACGCCTGCAAATTCCCACTCGGGTCGATGTTGGATAAGTTCGCTATAGAAACTAACTTGTGCAGACAATGAATTGAGCATTGCCTCCTTTCCGCTCGACACCCTGGCATAAGCTGCAACGCGCTTTCGGGATTGTAATACCTCGGGTATTGCCTCTATTTTTGTAACTTTTTTTGCCATATAAAAGCCTCCTTCCACCTTGTATATTGCCATAAGTATGCCGATATATCAAGGGTTTTGGCTGCTATAAACCCGACAATAACGGTCTCCATTTTTTGTTTAGTTTTGTATCAATCTTAGAATACTCACTCTTGGTCAGAAGCCCATCTTTCAGCAGGTTTTTTAATATGTGCATAGAGAGACGGTATTTAATTTCCGCTTGGTATTGTTCCTTTGTCATAAGCTACACCCCCATGCTCTGCAGATATTTTACCGTCTTTCTTGCCAGCCAGTATGCATTGCTATCTTGGCCCAGCTTTTTAAGCCACAGGTCTTTATCCGAAAGAATGCCGCGGTGTGCCAGTTCCCAGACGAGGTCATTTACGCTTGTAAGTTCGGCTGTGACCGTAAGCTGCGCCTTAAATGTATTCCACAGCGCCCAACCGTTGGCGCTCATTGAGGCGGGGCAGTTTTTGCGACTTGCATCATAGTGACGGACAACACGGTCGATGGGGATATTTAGTTCCGCCATCAGATGTTTGACCAGTGCCACGGTATTTTGAAATGCGACATCATAGTTACCGTCTGAATTTACACAAATCTCAA